>Ga0183260_10001021_pt1 | contig 23737 bp, 29 predicted proteins | sample AntDrymUQ4972206_2_FD_129768 | JGI IMG/M metagenome (GOLD analysis project Ga0183260, IMG submission 129768) | Polar desert sand microbial communities from Dry Valleys, Antarctica - metaG UQ497 (22.06) (version 2) (version 2) | ecosystem: Environmental > Terrestrial > Soil > Desert | place... | reverse complement strand
TTTTAAATTTTTATCTTAACCGGTTTTCATCCGATAATTAGTAAAAACTTATCCCACTCCTACCTCCAGTGCATCAGCATAACTCCCTAATCCAAAATTTCGATTTTGTGCTTCTTCCGGATTTAAAACATGCCATTCAAACTCATCGCGGAAGTGCCGGATAGCAGCAGCAACAGGCCATGCAGCTGCATCGCCTAAGGGACAGATCGTATTCCCCTCAATTTTACTTTGTATATCCCAGAGCAAATCTATATCACTCATTTTACCTTTTCCATATTCTATATTGTGCAATATCTTTTCCATCCATCCCGTGCCTTCGCGGCATGGAGAACACTGGCCACAACTTTCATGACGGTAAAAACGGGCAAGGGTGTATGTATGCCTCACGACACATTGATCTTCGTCAAGTACAATAAATCCACCGGAACCCATCATGGTGCCAGTCTGAAAGCCTCCCTCAGCAAGACTCTCATAGGTCATCATCCTGGTTTCCCCTTTTGCTGTTTTTAAAAGAAGATTGGCAGGCACTATAGGAACAGAAGATCCACCGGGGATGCAGGCTTTTAATTTTTTTCCATTTGGTATGCCGCCGCAATAATCATCGCTGTAAATAAATTCTTCAACAGAAATATTCATTTCCAGTTCGTATACACCCGGCTTATTGATATTGCCACAGGCAGAGATGAGTTTGGTGCCCGTGCTTTTTCCAATTCCAAGTTTTGCATATTCATTTCCGCCCATTTCGATGATGGGAACTATAGCTGCCAGGGTTTCAACATTATTGACCACCGTGGGGCAATCCCATAATCCTTTCACCGCTGGGAATGGGGGTTTTATGCGGGGGTTCCCTCTTTTTCCTTCGAGACTTTCAAGCAATGCTGTTTCTTCACCACAGATATAAGCACCTGCACCGCGATGTACGTAGATCTCGCAATCGAACCCTGAACCAAGTATATTTTTTCCTAAAAAACCTGCATCCTTTACTTCACCGATGGCTTTTTCCAGAATATCAACGATCCAGGCATACTCGCCCCTGATATAAACGTAACATGTGTTAGCCCCCAATGCAAAAGATGAAATGATTAACCCTTCTATAAAAAGATGTGGTAAAAACTCCATCAGGTAACGATCCTTGAATGTACCGGGTTCACTTTCATCGGCATTACAAACAAGATAACGCGGCACACCCTCGGGCTTAGCCAAGAAACTCCATTTTAAACCTGTAGGAAAACCTGCACCGCCCCGGCCCCGCAATCCACTTTTCTTCACCTCTTCAACAATATCAGCCGGTGACATTTTAAAAGCTTTTTCCAAAGCTGCATAGCCACCATTATTCCTGTACACATCATACTGAACAATGTTTTTTATCCCTGCTTTTTCTATCAATAATTTTCTACCCATTGAATAATCTCCTATACCTGAAATGAAGAGGGTTATTTTTTAATGTTTGTCTTCAATTTTAGTGCTTTGCCTTGCCAGTAATTGCCATCCCCTGTTTGTTTTGATCCACACCTGTAGTATGTGTAAGTTTAAAGCTCCGGCTTTTCCATCTAACACATAATCTATTGATGCCGTACTTCTCACTGTCACCCAATCCTTTGCAGCAGTCCAAATAAAATCCTTGTTTTCTATTTTATTGTAAGAAATTTTTCCGGAAGCCAAATGATGAATCATTTCAACTTTATTTTCTATCCATGCATTGGAATGTCCGTACGAAAGATCTTTGTGTAACAACTGTTTCAAAGTCGTAGTATCTGCTGTAGTTAATGCTTTGTCCAGTTTTGTAACTGCTTCCTTTAAAAAACTAGTTTGGGCAAAACCTGTGATGGAAATAAAAACGATGAATATGGTAAGTTTTATTTTCAATTTTTTTTTAATGAATAAGTGAAGTATCTATTGCATGACCTACCGTATCAGGGTCAGTGGTTATTGGCTGACCTGTTTGCGGATCTTGCTTCATACTGTCACCAACAGATTTGTTCTCTGCTGCATTGTTGCAGGCTATAAAAAATAAAATAGCTATTATAAAAAAATGAAACTTTTTCATGCTTGATTTTTTTTATTCCCTTACTCAATAGTAACGTTCTTTTTTTTTGATTTCCATTTGCTTTTCAAACCATAACTAATCTCATCGGGTGCAGTGTACGGGTAAAAGGATTCAATACCAGACCAATAGACTCTAAAGTTGTAGCACCAAGAAGAGCGGTATCGCCTTCTTCGCCATATACTACAGGAGCTGGTCCACCTTCTCCTTCAAATTCAAAGTATGCAGAACTTATTTTTCTTTTTATTGCAGTGCCATCTGCTAATGCAAAACTCATCTCACGATAAGGATCAATTTCCAAGTCATCGAGCATTTTGCCTGGAACTACACTATAGACAGCTCCGCTATCCACTAAAAATTCCACATCCGAAAATTTTGAGGATTTGCGATGTTCCCTTACTCTCAATATAGCTGTGGTAATCCCCATTAATTATTTTTAGCAGCCGTTTGCCTGCATTCATCAATGATGGCATCTACTTTTTCTTTCGTTAAATGTTCTTTGTAAAATTTACCCATTTGCATCATAGGTGCATAGCCGCATGCGCCCAAACATTCAACCGTTTTTAAACTAAACATTCCATCTTCCGTCGTTTCCCCTTTATCTATGTTCAATTTTTGTTTTATGTACTCAATGATGTCATCACTGCCATTGAGCATGCAGGGTCCTGTGTGGCAAACTTCAAATACATATTTACCAACTGGCTTTAAATTATACATGCTGTAAAAAGTAGCCACTTCATAGACTTCAATTGGCTTCAACTGCAGGATTTCGGCTACATGATCCATAGCTTCTACACTTAACCAGCCGTTATTTTGGTCCTGAGCAATATGCAGCAAAGGCAGCATTGCGCTTTTTTTCTTTGCCTCCGGGTAACGGGCAATGATCTCTGCAGCTTTAGCTTTATTTTGTTCTGAAAAATTCATTTGATTTTATTTCTCTCATTTAATTTCCATACATCTGCAATGTCTTGCGGTCTCCCTGCTGATTCTTTCACCAGGTACTTTACCTCATGACTATTACATAACCTCAGAAAATCAAGGAAATCTTTTTCAAGTTTAAATTTTTTCTTCATCAAGATATCGTTTGAAAACAACCTTTTCGATTTTATCCACACCAGGATCTAACATGGAACGTAGATCCATTAAGATTTCCAAACGTTCAACTTCAGTCAATGAGGCGTAATAAGCGTTATCCAAATCCTCGGCTTCTGCAAAAGTTACTTTACGTACTGTCCAATCACTTCGATCCTTTTGCATTTTTAAAGTTATTTTATTACCCGCTAATCGCCACATCGGCCTATCACCCCATCAGCTAATCGTCATATCGCCACATCATCATATCGTCACGTCAGCTAATCGTCACCCATCCATTTCACCGGCAATAAGGTTCAGGGAACTCAGCACCACGATGGCATCACTCAACATGCTTCCTTTTATCATTTCGCCATAAGCCTGGTAATAAATAAAACAAGGCCTGCGAAAATGAAGCCTGTAAGGAGTACGCCCACCATCAGATATTAAATAAAAACCAAGCTCACCATTACCACCTTCCACACAAGTATATACTTCACCTGGCGGAATGTCAATCTCACCCATCACGATTTTAAAATGATAAATTAAAGCTTCCATCTTTGTATAGACATCTTTTTTATCCGGCAAATAATATGCAGGCACATCAGCATGATATACCGTAGCTTCTTCTCCTTTAAAATCCTGAATCTTTTTATAAGCCTGTTCTATAATGCTTAATGATTGCCACATTTCCTGGTTGCGTACCAAAAAGCGATCATAGCTATCACCTGTTTTTCCGACAGGAATATCAAAATCAAAATCCTCATAACTACTATACGGTGTATGCACACGCACATCATAATCTACCCCTGCTGCTCTCAGGTTGGGCCCTGTAAAGCCATAGTTCAATGCCCGTTCTGCACTGATTGGCCCCGTACCTATTGTACGCTCCATAAATATTCTGTTTCTTGTAAAAAGGTTTTCGAATTCACGCAATACAGCAGGATATTCTTTTAAAAATTTCTCAAGCTTGGTAAATGCTATGTCATTGAAATCTCTTTCAAAACCTCCGATGCGACCAATATTGGTAGTCAGCCTTGAGCCACAAACTTCTTCCCATATCTCATAGATCAACTCCCTGTATTGCATCACATATAAAAAACCTGTAAATGCACCTGTATCTACCCCTATTACAGAATTGCAAATGAGGTGATCAGCAACACGTGCGAGTTCCATAATCAACACCCGCAAATAATCAACCCGCTTAGGTGTTTGTATACCCAGCAGCTTTTCACATGTAAGATGCCAACCCATATTATTGATCGGCGATGAACAATAATTCATGCGGTCAGTAAGAGGTGTGATCTGGTAAAGCGGGCGGTGCTCAGCTATTTTTTCGAAAGCCCTGTGTATATAACCAACCGTTTGTTCTGTAGATACGATGCGTTCGCCATCTACTTCCAATATATTTTGAAATACCCCATGTGTAGCTGGGTGTGTAGGCCCCAGGTTTAAAGTAGTGGTCGTTTTTTCAATACTACCCTTTGGAAGTGTTTCGTGTTTTATTGTAGATGTAGTGTTTTCCATCAGAACTACGTTCTAAAAATTTTTACTCTCAGAAATACCCTTCTTATTACTTTTCTTTTTCTGCTTGCGGTATCTGTATGCGTACATTGTTTTCCTGTGTATTTCCAAAACCCATCGTTCCTCCTCTGCCAAACATTTCATCGTCTTTATCTATTCTTGTCTGATCTTCTAATGGATACTCTTTCCTCATTGGGAAATAATCCATTTCTTCCACATTCATTATGCGTATCAGATTCGGATGTCCAACAAAGTTTACCCCAAAAAAGTCATAAGCTTCACGCTCCTGCCAGTTCGCAGAGGAATACAATTCTGATGCACTAGCCACATCAGGTTTGGCAATGTCTAAAAACACTTTGAAGCGAATACGTATATTGTCAACCAAATTATGTACGTGATAAACCACGGCCAGTTCACGCCCCTGGAAAGCAGGGTAATGCACTACCGTAAGATCTGTTAGAAAACGAAAAGCCAACTCATTGTCTTCATTTAAGAATTTCAGGACTTCTATATTTTTTTCTTTTGGCGCTTCGAAAGTGAGCATTCCATAGGGTTCTTCAAAATTCTTCAGTTGTTCACCGAAATGCTCTGTAAGCCTGTTTTTTACCTCTTCGTTTGTCAATATTTTTTTATTAAAGTTTGGCGTGGAAGCTGATATTTATTGTATTCCATAACCATTCAACAATTGCTTATACTGTTCGCCATTTCTTCTTCTGAAGCTCTCTTTTCCAACCAAATCCTGAATCCGCATTACCCCATCAATAATCGCTTCCGGTCGGGGTGGGCAACCGGGTACATAAACGTCAACCGGTACTATCTGGTCAATTCCTTGCAATACACTGTAACTATCGAATATCCCCCCACTACATGCGCAAGCGCCAACTGCGATAACCCATCGTGGCTCTGCCATTTGCAGATAAACCTGTTTTACTACCGGTGCCATTTTTTTAGCAATTGTACCCATCACCATCAGAAGATCGCATTGGCGTGGAGAGAATCCGAGACGCTCTGAACCAAAACGGGCAAGATCGTAATGTGAGGCCATAGTAGCCATAAACTCAATACCACAACATGATGTGGCAAAAGGCAAGGGCCATATCGAATTTTTACGTGCCAGACCCACAACGTCGCTAAATTTTGAAGCAAAAAAACCTTCTCCCTGGTATCCCTCGGGCATACCTGCCACGCTGATATCCAACTCCATTGGTTTTTCAGTAATATTATATGATACAGGACGAGCCATAATTATTTATATTTAATATTTTATATTTAATATTCCCAAAGTAGTCAGCATCATTTTCAAATATTAAATATTCAATCTGCAATTTTCAATTCACTTAATCTTCCCATTGTAGAGCTCCCTTTTTAATAATATAAATAAACCCGCAGAGGAAAAAGCTTACAAACATTAATACTGCCCAGAAACCATTCCAGCCTAATGCTTTAAAATTGACGGCATAAGGATAGAAAAAAATTACCTCCACGTCAAACAATACAAATAAAATGGCTACTAAAAAATATTTGATCGCCATGGGTTGCCGGGCTTCTCCATGACTTTCAATACCACTAGAAAAGTTTGCCAGTTTATCGGCTGTTTTTCTTTTAGGTCCTAAAAGATGTGTGATAAACATGAGAAATGAAATTAATCCTACAGCAAATAAAATTTGTAGCCCAATAGGGAAATAACTGCCTGCGTTATTCACATCCATAACAGTTGTTGTTATGTCTGCCTGAAGAAAATAATTCATTGTTTTATAATCAGCATGCAAAAATAAGCCAGGCCTGGCAATGTTATGATTAATAATTTGTAAGATTCGCATTAAAAAAGCTCCCCCGATCGGAGGAGCCTTTCAAACAATTAAAACTATTATGCGTTCTTTTTTCGAGTCGCTTTTTTTACCGGAGCTTTAGGTTTGGTGTCCGCCTTTTTTGCAGGTGATGCCTGAAGGAGTTTTAAAGTGTTTTGTAATGAAGCATTTCCCGGATCCAGTTCCAATCCTTTTTGCAAAAACTCTATAGCAGCAGCTTTATCCTTTTTTTGATTATTATAATATGTTGCTAAGTAACCACTTGCCTGAACACCCATTCCTTTAAACCTGGGTTCGCCCTTGGCCAATTCCAATGTTTTTATATAACCTGGTATTGCTGCAGCTGTAGTATATGCATTAGTGCTTGTATCCATTGCTGCCAGTGAGTTTGCACTCCAATAATATCCATAGATGCTATCGGGAAAAGCTGCAATATATGCATTGAACACACTATCTGCTTTTTGATATGATTGACCTTGATAATAAGGCAACCCTATTTGGAAAAGGGATGCTGGATTCGCATTGGGATTCAGTCTATACAAAGCCAATCGCAAATCTGCTTCGGGTATTTTCATTTTGTTGGTTTGCGCCCAGCTTACACCTTCCTGCAGCAATAACAGCTTGTTTCGGGTGCTGGTATCTTCAGAGGCTGCTGTCAGGTAAATACCTACAACCATTTCGGGATTATTTTGTGAGTATGCAGTGGCTTTGAGCACATAATCCTGAGGCACAAAATCTTCTTCTTTGGCTTTTGCAAACAACTGATCAATATACTGGCGTGCTGTAGCTGTATCGCCCTTTTCAAGATATGAGTAACCAAGCAATCGATACACTCTGGGATTAGCCCGGGCACCAGCCTGATTCAGAATATTTTTTCCCATGGTGATCGCTTCATCATATTTTTTTTGAAGATAAATAGATTGAGCCCTGAAATAATCATTTTCCACACTAGGATCACTAACACCTATTAACTTTTGGGCTATGGCGTCAGCCGCAGCAAAATCTTTTTTATAAAGGAGACTGTAATAATATTGACTGGTATAGGCTGGAGCGAATTTGGGATCAATGCTGACAGCTTTATTTAGATTTTCATTAAAAATATCCCAGTTACGCTGTGTTTCGTATATACGGGCCATTCTATAATAAGGTATACCTAATGATGGATTGGCCTGGGATGCTTTTATATAGGCAGATACTGCCTGGCCCCCATCCTTCGCTTTACGATATGCATTACCGAGATTGATTAATATATCAGCATTAGTGGGAGCTAACTGCGAAGCAGCAGTTAGTTTAGCGATTGCATAGGCTATATCGCCATTTTTTCCTTCAATGTTGGCCCTGCCTATGGCATTCAATACATTCGGGTCATCACCTTTTTTTCCGCGGCTCAGGCTAATGGCTGTTTCGAAACGCTGCCGTGCCTCATTGGTTCTACTTTCCAGCAAGTCCACATGTCCAAGGCCTACCAGTATTAATGGTGCATTGGCATTAGCTGATAATGCTTTTTCATATTGTTGTTTGGCAGCAGCTACATTATCTACTGCCAGATGCGATTGCCCCAGCCAGTAGTTGGCTTCCATATTATTGGGATTGGATGCTATCATTTTTTCAAAAGAAGTTCTGGCACTCACATACCGCTCTGCGTACAAATGATTTACTCCATCTGTAATAGATTGGGACCATGCAGATACACTGAACAGAGCGATTAAAATAAACAGATTCATTAATTTCTTCATACAATACAGTTTAAATTTTTTAATAGAGTTTAAAACTCACTTTTCGTTTACTTACTTGTTGTTAAAAATTTATTCACTTAAAGTAGCATCCCTCATTGTAAAAGGCATTAATGCGGGCATCAAATAAGACCTTTTAAATATGAGTTGTCCACGATTGGTTGTCATAAAATAAGCGAAGGCATGACCAAGGCCATTATGAGCTTCCTTTACCACATATACCAAATCACGTACCATAGGATAGCGTCTGTAATAAATATTGGCCTGAACCGGTTGCACAAAACCCCCGGGACGATCTGTACTTTCCAAATGTGCGAGCTTTATTTTTTTCAAAAAAGTTAATTGGGAAGAATCTTCTTTATTACCTACCCAGCTCACACCTATGAATCCTATTGCATTCCGGGTCCTGGCTACATAATCAATTACACCTTCACTACTTTCTGCTGCCACTACTTTTGAACTAAGTGTACCTCCCCGTAATACAGAATCTATTACAAAACGAACGGTACTTGTAGCTTTCAAACCATCAAAAACCGGAATAAGATTTTTGGTGGTTTTGCCGGTTAATAAATCCCTGATCTCCTGCATAGTAAACATGGAATCTGCAGAGGTAGGATGTACCACTACAGCCACAGCATCATAAGCTACTACCATACGGGCAGGAAGTATTTTCATTGAATCTTCTAGATATGCTTTTTCACCTGGAGTATAAGCACGTGTTGCTACAACTACACGTATTGAGTCAACAGCAAAATCACGAAGGCAATCCGCCTCTGGTTTGTAATGTGCAATTATTTTAGCATTGGGATAAGATGATTCATACACTTGTATTTGTGAATCAATGATAGGTTTAAAAGATTCATCTACACTTATATGTATGGTACCGCTTTCCCTGGTATCAGTACCGGAAGTTGCACCCTCGCCGGAACATCCCAGTAAAAGGAAAGGAATGAACAAAAGAATACTCCATTTCGGCAAGTACTTAAGTAAGGTATTCAATATCATTCTGTAAAATAATTCTTCTTGTAACCTCTGTATATCCGCCATCCGCCATACACAAGAAACAAAATGCCAATTAAATAATCAAGTGTAGTATGATCCCTGTTTAAAAAATTAATTCCGAGTTCTTCATACAGCAAGAAATAAAGCCCAAAAATGATAAACAAAAAACCCATTATATAATTCATCAGAGACCGCACCGTAGATACCTGGGTCTGTCTTTTTTGTTCAAATTCCTCTAACATACTTTTGATTATGGGATGAGCAAATTAAACATTTTTATTCTTCAAATGCCTGAAATGTGACAGGTTGCATAAAACTTAACGCTATGGTATGACCGTTTTGAACCGCTGGTTTCCACTTTGGCATTTTTTTAAGTACACGAATCACTTCGTTATCAAATGCGAAACCACCCGATTGCACTATTTCAAAATTAGCAATACTGCCATCTGCACTTACCAAAAACCGGATAAGCACAGTTTTCCTTTCGCCCGTTTTTAGTTCTTCCGGCACTCTGAGATGTCGTTGCAGAAATGCTGACCATGCTTGTGACCCTCCGGGAAACTGAGGTTGAATTTCAACGGGATCAAATGTACGGTTAGGTTCTGATAATACAGGTTGAGTAGTCGTCTGATCGCCAGCTACCTTTTCCTGTATAGGTGTCACCATATTCAATAAACCATCCTTAGTTTCAGTTGCTATCTGTTTGTCAATCAAAACATCATTTGCCGGCACACTTGTTTCAGCCTCATGGTCCGGAACAATATCAATATTGGTATATTGTTGTGTGGCAGCTTGAGCTGATTGACGAATTATTGGTTCAATTACTGGTTGGGGTAATGGTTCCGGGATGTAAACTGTTTTTACGATTACTTCATCTTTGGGTACTAAAATTGAATTTATTGCAACACTATATGATGATTTTACTATCATCATGATCAAAAAAACACCTACTATAGTACTGATTAATGCAATGCCTAAACGCCCCGCATATTGTTTACGCAATGTATATGCGCCGTATGATTTATTTCTATGCTCAAAAATAATATCAATCAAATTTGATTTCAATATTTGCTCGCTATTCATGGCGATTTATTTTTTCTTAGATGCATTGCCAGTAACATTCCATAAATGTTCCAACCTTGCCAATAAGTATTCCTGCATTTTTGTGTGAATCTTATTTTTGATTCTCGAAATAAAAATGATTATGAAAATCTTGATAGTTTGCCTGGGAAATATTTGTCGTAGTCCGCTTGCAGAAGGGATATTAAAACATAAGTCAAAAGCAGCAGGGCTGGAATGGGAAATTGACAGTGCAGGTACAAATGGGTATCACGTGGGTGAGTCCCCGCACAAGTTTTCTCAAAAAGTAGCGAAGTTGAATGGCGTAGATATCTGCGATCAAAAAGCAAGGCAATTTGTAAAAGAAGACTTTGATCACTATGATAAAATTTACGCAATGGCAGATGACGTGATGGATGAAATAAAAGAGATTGCCGGAAATAAATTTGATGGTGCCAAAGCTGATTATTTTATGAATGAAATGCACCCCGGGACTAATAAATCAGTGCCCGATCCATGGTATGGTACAGAACCGGGTTATCATAAAGTATATACACTCATAGAGGAAGTTTGTAAAATAATTATTCGCAAGTATGCCCCGGTAACGAAGCTCACTTAATCATGTTCCTTCTTTTGAAATTTTACTTTCTATTTTTGAAGCAATGAAGCCTACTCTTCCACAAGGCACCCGCGACTTTGGTGCAGACGTAGTACGTAAACGACAATATATTTTAAATACAATCCGTAATGTGTTTGAACTATATGGCTTTCAGCCGTTGGAAACACCTGCCATCGAAAATCTGGATACGCTTACAGGTAAATATGGTGATGAGGGTGATAAACTTATTTTCAAAATCCTGAATAACGGGCTTGATAATCCCGCAAAAGAACAACAGGTAAAACAGGCATTTGAAAAAATGCTTCAGGGAAAAAATAATAAAGAACTTACAGAAAGAGCATTGAAATATGATCTTACAATTCCTTTTGCCAGGTACGTAGCTATGAATCATGGTCAATTAACATTCCCATTCAAAAGATATCAGATGCAACCTGTTTGGCGTGCCGACAGACCACAGAAAGGAAGGTACCGGGAATTTTATCAATGTGACGCTGATGTGGTAGGTAGTAATTCATTGATCAATGAAGTGGAATTTATAAATATTTATATTGAAGTTTTTACTCTACTAAATATCCTGGATTTTCAATTACACATCAACAATCGAAAAATTTTGAAAGGAATTATGGAAGCGTGTGGTGTTGAAATAAAAGAAAAACAAATTCTGGTAATTATTGATAAAACCGATAAGATTGGGATCAGTGGGATAAAAGAAGAATTATCTAAAGAAGACATTGCCATTGAAAAACTGGAAAAGCTTTTGAATGTTTATTCATTCAAGGACACAAATCAAAACACACTTGATTTTTTAAAGATTTTTTTAGACAGCTCTAAAATCGGGCTACAAGGTGTTTCAGAATTAGAATTTATTATCAACCAATCTACAATTGTCAATTTGCAATCTAAACTTAATATTGACCTTACACTTGCAAGAGGTTTGGAGTATTACACGGGAATCATCTTTGAAGCTAAGGCTCCCGCAACAGTAAATATTGGAAGTATTGGTGGTGGTGGAAGATATGATGATCTTACAGGCTTGTTTGGCGTGCCTGATCTGCCGGGTGCAGGTATTTCATTCGGTGTTGATCGTATTTATGATGTAATGGAGGAACTTCATTTGTTTCCGGATGATGTGGATCAAGGCACTAAAATTTTATTTTTAAACCTTGGCCCCGTAGAAAGTAAATGGGCATTTTCATGGGTTCAGGAGTTGAGGAAACAAGGCATTGCATCAGAAATATTCCATGAACCGGCAAAAAAAGATAAGCAATTCAAATATGCAGAAAAGAAAAACATCACTTTTGTCGCAATGATGGGCAACGAAGAAATACGAAACAATACCTGCATATTGAAAAATATCAAAACAGGAGAACAGAAAATTCTTTTACTTACCGAGCTATGTGAGATGGTTAAAAAATAGCTTATTTAAAAGGGCTTCGTAAGCTTGAATAATTTAATGCAGAATCGAAAGCGCCTTCCTGGGCTTGTGATACATTTTTATAACCAAACCTTAGCCCATTATACAAACGTATTTCTCTAAAATACAAGTGGGCGGAATCAATTCCTTTATAGATCAGCCCACCGCGTGGATGTGGCAAAGGAATATGAAAGGAAGTATCAATGCTTTGAAATGACTTTGTTGTATCGGTGTAATAACCTGTATATAAAATGGCATTGCCATAATAAAACAGTTGATGCTGATTCCCGGCACTATCAATAATTTTTTCAGTTTTTGCATAGCCCTTCGGTACTAAAATTTCAATGTTTTGTTTATTGTTTTTATTGTCGTAAGTAAAGTCACGTCTGCTCAATTCCGGAAACAAGGAACAGGAAATAATAATGATCGTAAAAATTAATGAACCCAGATTTCTCATGTAGCTATATTCTCAAAAATTATACTTGCCCCCTGTCCTACTCCTACACACATAGTTGCAAGACCATATTTACTACCGCGGCGTTTCATTTCATGCACCAATGTTGTTGAAAGCCGAACGCCGCTACAGCCCAGTGGATGACCTAAAGCAATAGCTCCCCCATTTACATTCACTTTATTCAGATCAAGACCGAGGTCTTGTATGCAGGCTAAGGATTGAGATGCAAATGCCTCATTCAATTCAATAAGGTCAATATCAGCTATAGTAATGCCTGCTCTTTTCAAAGCTTTTTGCGTAGCAGGCACAGGTCCTATCCCCATGATGGCAGGATCTACACCGGCTACAGCCATACTGATCAACCTTGCCAGGGGCTTTAATCCATATTTGCTTACCGCATTGTCACTCGCCAAAAGCATGGCTGCCGATCCATCATTTAATCCCGCTGCATTGCCCGCAGTGACGGTACCCTCTTTTTTGAATGCAGGCTTCAGTGATGCCAGTTTTTCCAATGAAGTTTGCCGGGGATGTTCATCCCTATCAAATAATTTTTTTGTTCCCTTTTCACCCTCTGTTTCCACTGGCACTATTTCATCATTCCATTTTCCTGCTTCAAGTGCGGCAAAATATTTTTCCTGGGAACTTAATGCAAATTTGTCCTGCATTTCACGACTGATCTTCCACCGTTCCGCTACATTTTCACCTGTTTCACCCATACTAAATGGATAATGAACATCCTTTAATTTATTATTTACAAAACGCCAGCCCAAAGTAGTATCATAGATCTCTACAGATCGCTGAAATGGTGATGTTGATTTTGGCATTACAAATGGTGCACGGCTCATACTTTCTACACCGCATGCAATGATTATTTCAGCATCGCCACACATAATCTGACGGGCTCCATCCATGATAGCCTGCAGACCTGAAGCACACAACCTGTTCACCGTATTTCCCGGAATACGCACAGGTAAGCCTGCAAGGAGAGCAGCCATCCGGGCTACATTGCGGTTGTCTTCTCCGGCCTGGTTAGCGGCACCTGCTATTACATCTTCTATATCTTCCGGATTTACTGATCCATTTCTATTTAATAATTCTCTGATAGCGTGTGCTAAAAGATCATCGGGGCGAATGCTACTCAATGCACCCCCATATTTACCAATGGGTGTACGCACTGCATCTATGATGTAAACATCCTTCATTTCCTTGCTTGAGATTTAGTTAACACGTATTTTAAAATTACGGACTTGTTGAATCGCATTGTTTACTGCTTATTGATTTTTAGATACTCTGTCATCTTTTGTCCAATTTCATTTATTGTCAGCAGTACAGCTTCATGCTGGATGCGATTTCTTGCCTCTGCATTATCAATCTCTTCTTTCTTTTTTTGTGATAAGAAATCTTTTGTTATGATAGTTGAAAAAGGGACTAAGCCTGTTCTTACGTCTAGTATTATAAGCTGTGTTGTTGCAAAGGCTTTAATGTCTGGCTTTGTAAAAAACTTGTACTTTGAATAAATGTCGCCTGTAATTGAATAAACAACCACAATATCTGCCTGCATTCTAACTGCTGCTTCTCTAATATTAGTAAATGACGGTATTTTTGAAATTAGGAGGTCAGGGATTATAGAAAGTTTTATAACTCTTAAAGATTGTTTGAGCTTTTCAGAAAATAAATCTAAATAAGATTGATGCGCCTTTAAATATTCTTCGTCGCTCCAATAGTTCCAATAATATTTTTTTAGCTGTGTGTTTTCAAGTTTTACTATTGCGACTCTTAATTGTTCCGGTAACTTAAAATTTCCCTCAAGTATTTTTTGAATACTCTCTTCAGAAATTGTTGCAGCCTTATCGTTAAATAGAGACTGCGTTATCAGAGTATCGTTATTGAGACTTTCTGAATATGGGGTATTGTTAGCATGTCTTGATGTTCCGCAAGATGAAGTAAAAACGGCAATAGCAATTAATATTGTTATCTGTTTCATAAGTAAAATGCTTACAGTCAATAATTCAATTGTTTGAGACCCTAAATATATACTTCTAAGAAGCGTTAAAAGGCTGCAAGATACTGTGAACAATTCATTGCCCTTATCGCTTTGAAGTATCTTTGCCACATGGCCAGTGCGCTTACTGACAGAACTAAAAATATCCGACAGCAATCGTTAACGGAGCTGGAAGATTTTTTTAGCACCATTGGTGAAAAGAAGTTCCGTGCAAAGCAGGTTTGGGAATGGCTATGGCAAAAGCATGCACATAGTTTCGCTGACATGACCAATCTTAGTAAAGATATCCGCCAGATTTTAGGTGAGCACTTTACTTTACCCGTTATAGTACTGGATGAAGTTCAGCATAGTGAAGATGGTACGATCAAAAGCCGTTTCAAAACACATGAGGGTCATTTGTGCGAAGGAGTATTGATACCTACCGAAAGCCGGTACACAGCTTGTGTGTCATCGCAAATAGGTTGTTCGTTGAGCTGTAAATTTTGCGCTACAGGGTATATAGATCGTAAACGAAATCTTGATTTCGATGAAATATATGATCAGGTAGTGCTGATCAATCAACAAACGGAAAAAAAGTATGGCAAAAAATTAAGCAATATTGTTTTCATGGGGATGGGCGAACCCCTTTTGAATTATAAAAATGTTTTAAAGGCTATCAATAAAATAACAGCCGAGGATGGATTAGCAATGAGTCCAAGAAGAATCACAGTTTCCACTGCAGGTGTGGCAAAGGCAATTCGTCAATTAGGTGATGATAAAGTCAAGTTCAAATTGGCGCTTTCTTTACATGCTCCTAATGATACCAAGCGAAATGAGATCATGCCCATCAATGAGAGCAATAATATAAAGGCTTTGATAGATGCACTGAATTATTTTTACAGAGAAACAAAAAATGAGATCACTTTAGAATATATACTTTTTCATCAGTTCAATGATAGTCTGAAAGACGCTGATGAACTGATCCATTTTTACCGCCAGGTACCTGCAGACCTTATCAATATCATTGAATATAATCCCATAGATTTTGCGCAGTTCGTGAAACCTTCTGAAGAGCGGGTAGCAGAATTTATGGCTTATCTTACCAGGCACCATGTGAATGCACGACTACGGCGGAGCCGGGGTAAAGATATAGATGCTGCCTGTGGGCAGTTGGCAAATAAAAAACGCCCCCTGTCTCCGCCGCGGCAGAGAACTTAGGTCAATGTTTATTTATTATTTCTTTTATTCTCCAATAATATTTTAATACATAAAGCCATTACGCTAAAGTTTTAGCCTCTCCTTTTGAAATCAGGGCGTGCAATGAGTATCTTGGTTTTTAACCTTATTTAACCCTTCAACTTTTAAACTTACTAACTTAATCCATGTCTGTATATTATTCACATTAAAAAAATAAAATGAATATGAAACGGATACTCACAAGTGCATTAGTTCTTGCTTTATCGTTTACTGCCGTACAGGCACAAAATAAAGGAACCAAAGGAGGAAAACATCAGGGTATGGAGCAAAAAATGGATTATGAAAAACTCAATCTGTCCGCTGATCAGGAAGCTAAGATGAAAGTGATGAATGCAGATTTCAGAAAGCAGCAGGAAGAATTGCGAAATAATAAATCCCTATCTGCCGAACAAATCAAAACCCGCAGACAGGAATTGCTTGAATCGTATAAAACTCAAGTAAATGCAATCTTAACAGCAGAACAAAAAGAAACTGTCGCAAATCAGAGATCAGAAAACACAGGTAAGGTAAAAGAAGGTAAGATGAATAGAAAAGGAGATCGGGCAAATAGAGATACATCTTCTTTCAGTAAAAAAGGTGGACGCAAAGAAATGAACAGAGGCGATGATATGATGAAAGACCTAAACCTGTCGGCAAATCAACAGACCAAAATGGCCGCGATCAGAACTCAATACAAAACAAAGATGGAGGCGCTGCGTAATGATAATTCTTTAACAGAAGATCAGAAGAAAGCAAGACTCATGGAATTGAGAAAAGCACAAAATATAGAAATAAATTCTTTGCTGACTCCGGAGCAGAGAGAAAAAATGAAATCAGGAAGAAAAGAACGCACCCTGAATACAAAATAGCCTTGATTATATTGATCCTATGAAAAAACCTAATGGCCGTCCCACTCAAGTGGAACGGTCTTTTTATTTTGAAGGTATCTTTAGGGCATGAAGAAGGCATCAGGATTTGAGAAATTTACTTATCGTAAAAAGAGTGGCGCTGCATTAAAAGAAGAGATCAGGCAAGAAAAAAAGAAGATAACAAAGGAGCGAAAAGAATATTTTGAAAATAAAAGAACAGAAGCCCGCAGTCCTAAGATCGAAAATCGCCCTGTTGTTGAAAAGCCTGTCATCACAAGAGTGGTAGCAGAAAAAATGCCCCTGAATAAATACATAGCACATAGTGGAATATGCTCAAGGCGTGATGCAGTGGATATAGTAAAAAGCGGAAAAGTGAAAGTGAATGGAGATGTAGTGATGCAACCGGGATATAAAATTTCACCAAAAGATATAGTTATTGTTAATGGTAAAAATATTCAACCCGTTAAAGACCTGGTTTATATTCTGGTGAATAAACCGAAAGATTATATAACAACAACAGATGATGAACGAAACCGTAAAACTGTATTAGACCTGATAAAAAACGCAACGAAAGAAACAGTGTATCCCGTAGGCAGGTTGGACAGAAATACATCCGGCGTCCTTTTATTAACCAATGATGGCGAGCTCACACAAAAACTCACACATCCCAGTAATGAAGTAAAAAAAATTTATGCAGTGTCACTCGACAAACCTCTGACAAAGGCTGATTTTGAAACCATCATGCACGGTGTGCCATTGGAAGATGGAATTGCAAATGTGGATGCTATTGGTTATACAGATATAAAAGATAAAACACAAATAGGGGTGGAGTTGCACAGCGGTAGGAACCGGATCGTCCGAAGGATATTTGAACATTTCGGTTATGAAATAAAGGCGCTTGACCGCGTAATATTTGCAGGCCTTACTAAGAAAAATGTGGACAGAGGCAAATGGCGTTACCTCTCGGAAAAGGAGGTAAGAGATTTGAAATTTTTTAAAAAAGGCAGGAAGTAGCAATATTCCAAATGGTAAGAATTGATGAATTAATCGTTTTCGAAAATGATGATCTGGTAGCTGTCAACAAGCCATCAGGGCTGTTGACCATACCAGATAGAGAAGGTGTAAATGGTGTCAGAAATTTGTTACTGGAAAAATATGGAACTATTTACACCGTCCACAGGCTAGATAAAGACACAAGCGGCTTAGTGGTGTTTGCAAAAAATGAAACCATGCACCGGCATCTTTCACAAAAGTTTGAACACCGGGAAACTCAAAAAGTTTATAAAGGGCTGGTGCTGGGAAATACTTCAAAACCCAATGGTATTATTGATGAACCCATTGGAGAACATCCCACAAAAAAAGGGATGATGACCGTATTGAAAAAAGGAAAAGAATCCATTACCGAATGGGATGAAATGGAGCGGTTTCGTTTGTTTTCAATGATGGAATTTAAAATCCTGACAGGCCGAACACACCAGATACGTGTGCACATGAAACACCTTGGTCATCCCATAGTTTGCGATGGATTATATGGAGATGGCAAGCCTGTTTTATTATCTCAACTGAAAAATAAATACAACCTATCTAAAAAAGAAGATGAAGAAAAACCCTTATTAAGCAGATTAGCGCTTCATGCTGCTGAATTAAGTTTCACCGGTATCAATGAAGAAAATTATACACTGACCGCACCGTTACCCAAAGACTTGAAAGCCATGATAAACCAACTTCGTAAATTAACAAAATAGAGCACTCCTAAATAATTGGAGAAAAATTGATTCTTAATTTACATCATGGGGAACAGGTGTGTACCGCAAGTAAGGCTTTATCACTTTCACTCCTTTGGGAAATTTTTTAATTGCATCTTCCGTAGTCACTGCCGGTACTACGATTACATCTTCTCCATATTGCCAATTTGCAGGAGTAGCCACACTATGATTTGCTGTCAGTTGTAATGAATCTATAACCCTTAATACCTCATGAAAATTTCTGCCAGTAGAAGCAGGATAAATGATCATAAGTTTAATTAATTTATCGGGGCTGATAATGAAAAGCGAACGCACCGTAGCGGTAGCAGATGCATTGGGATGAATCATGTCGTACAGGGTAGCCACTGTTCGATCCTCATCAGCAATGATGGGAAAGTCAACATTGCAATTCTGCGTTTCATTAATATCCTCTACCCAGCCATGATGCTTATCTAATGGATCAACACTTACAGCCAATACTTTTACATTGCGCTGTGCAAATTCATCTTTCAATAAAGCAGTCCTCCCCAATTCAGTAGTACACATGGGTGTATAATCTGCAGGATGGGAAAATAATACACCCCAGCTATTGCCGAGGTATTCGTAAAAATCAATCTGGCCGTCTGTAGTTTGTGCCTGAAAATTGGGAGCTCTATCACCTAATCGTAAACTCATTTATTCAATGTTTTTGATTAGTGAAAATAAATCAATTTAAAACTCTACCAAAATAGTAGACTGTTAAATATTTTCATTACCAGATTTTAAGTCTTGCAATGTCTTATGTTCAAGTATTTTTAGTGTTGCATCCCTTACTTTCTCCATGATATCGTGTAATCCACAATTTTGCTCATCACAATTCAAACATTTTTGATAAAAATATAAACTCACACAAGGCAGCATGGCAATAGGTCCATCTATTATACGAATTACAGACGCAATAGATATTTCAGATGGTTTTTTTAAAATATAATAGCCTCCGCCTTTCCCTTTTTTACTTTCAAGTATACCTGCTTTTTTCAGATGTAAAAGAATATGTTCTAAAAATTTAATGGGAATTTTTTTCTGAACAGCAATCGTTGAAATAAGCACCGGACCTTTACCAAATTCTTTAACCAATAAAGTCAAAGCACGAAAGGTATATTGTGCTTTTTGAGATAACATAAAATTAGAAACTATCTGGTTGGAGGGTAAGTGTATAATGGATTTCAGAATTTTTCTCAAGCATAGCAGCCACTCCACAATATTTTTTTAATGAGAGGTCAATAGCTTTTTTTATTTTATCCTCGTTTTCCAAATCACTTTGTAAGCGATAATGAAGTTCTATGTTTTTGAAAACTTTGGGATGCTCATCTGTTTGTTCTGCCTCAGCTTCTATAGTCAGAATGGCAAAAGGGACCCGCATCTTTTCGAGTATATCCACTACATCTATGCCGCTGCAACCTGCGAGCCCGCTAAGTAGTAAAGCCTTGGGACTGAAACCATTTCCATCAATTTCAATTTTAGAATGGTCATGCACACTTTCAAAAGCATGTCCGCTTTTCCATATCGTTGTTGTCTTCATAATTTATAAGTTTGTGCACGGGCATCTTCTATACCATGTTTTTTATCCTGCAATATATTGTCCACAGTCCAAATGATGTGTTCTTTAAATGCATGCTGACGTACATGGCAATCTTTTTTATCACAAATATGACATTGATAATACCGGCAACCGTCCGAATGAACAAACAGTTCAAGTGAATCGCCAAAATCTTTTCTGATCAACGAATCAAGTTCCTCTACTTCATCATGTGCCTGCTCCACATTGAGGTACCACGGCACTGTGAGATGGCAGTCCACGTGCAGCACATTGCCATATTTAATTACCCGTAAATTATGAAGATCCACCCAATTATTTTTCCTGTTGGCATTGAGTACGGTTACCATTTTAGCAAGTAAGCTTATATCGGCTTCGTCCATAATGCCTGCAAACGATTGACGGATGATCTTATAGCCCGTATAAATAATAAATACTCCAAATATTACGGCTGCAATGGGATCTATCCAATGGTACCCAGTAACAGCTATCAGTATCAATCCCGTGATGATCGCAAATGTAGAATAGCTATCTGTTTGCAAGTGCCTGCCGCTCGCTGCTAATGCCACTGATGTATTTTTTTTCCCCTGTTTCAATGTAAAATATCCCAGTAACCAATTGACAATAGCAGTAGCGCCAATGAGATAAATACCCACATCAATACTGCTTAAAGAAACAGGTGCAATAAAACTTTTGATGGCTTTATAAATAACTAACGCCCCTGCTCCTAATACGAGTGTTCCTTCTATGGCTGCTGATATATATTCTGCTTTACCATGCCCATAAGGATGATTGAAATCTTTGGGTTTTGCTGAAATATAGAGACTGTACAATCCTATAAAAGCGGCTGCTACATTCACTATGCTCTCCAGTGCATCTGTCAATACCGACACAGAATGAGTGAGATGATAAGCCAGAAATTTCAGGATCAAAAGTAAAGTGGAAACAATGGCAATCCAGAACTGTAAATTATAATTGCTGTTCTTCTCCTGCTGTTGACTGGTTGCCTGCATTAAATTACACTAAAGATTGATATCGCTCCTGAAGATAATTCCAGTTTACAACTTTCCACCAATTAGTAATATAGTCGGGTCTTTTATTTTGATAACGAAGATAATAAGCATGCTCCCACACATCCAGTCCTAATACAGGAAAGCCTTTTACTTCTGCTGCATCCATCAATGGGTTATCCTGGTTGGGTGTAGAACTTATCCTCAGTTTTTTATCATTATCCATAATGAGCCAGGCCCATCCGCTGCCAAAGCGGTTCTTACCTGCATCGGAAAATTGTGTTTTAAATGCATCAAATGATCCGAAGCCTGATTCTATGGCCGTTGCTAATACTCCCGAAGGACGTTCAGCGCCAGTTGGAGACATACACTTCCAAAAGAGTTCGTGGTTGTAATGCCCGCCGGCGTTATTGCGCATTTTAGTTGAGTATTTTGAAATTTTCCGCAAAGTATCTTCCAAAGGTTTGCTTGTATCAACTCCTTCATTTTTTGCAGCTTCATTCAGATTAGTTGCATAACCTGCTGCATGTTTGGTGTAATGTATTTCCATAGTGGTGCCATCAATGGCTTCGTTCAAAGCATTGTAATTATAAGGCAGTGGTTGTTGTTGAAAACCTGTAATGTATTTATCGTTTTTCACTTTTGATACAGGTGAGCAGGAAGAGAGCAGATGACTTCCCATGTATATTCCCAGTGTTGCCTTCCCTGTATTCACTATAAAATCTCTGCGTGATGTTGGATGTTTCATTTCCCAAAATTTTATTGAAATTAAGTAAAGTTATTTCGTCGGGGTACTTGCCGGTATGCCTGAAACTTTCGCCAGAGGCGGAAATAATATTCTTTATTAAAAAGTTGTGAGTCGTGCATGGCCTTGTAAATAAGGAAAATACCCAGCGGCGTAAGCACAAATGTGGATAGCCACATGGCAGAGAAAGCACTCCACTCTCCTTCTTTGGCAAATTTCTCACCTGTATTGCTTATAAAATAGAACAGCATGAAAAAGCCGATCGCAGAAATCATGGAATTGCCTAAACCTCCTTTGCGTATTATAGAACCTAATGGCGCACCAATAAGGAAGAGCACAAGACATGCTAATGACAGAGAAATTTTTCTATGCCATTCTATTTCGTGCCGCCGTTTTTCTTTCTGCTCACCATTGTATTGTGAAAGCACATTCTCATTATTTATAAAATAAGAGTTTACTTTATTTTGCGCCTGCTGGTATATGGATGTGCGCAATGAATCAGGAACTAAAGCATCGAAATTTTTCAAAGTATCATACTTATTCGCAACACTCCAATTAGTGTCGAGATAGTTGACAAAAGAAGGTGTGGAAAAAACTTCATTCCGAATGCGATCACCAACTTTCGCAGCTTTTTTATCCATTGAGTCAATTGCTTTATTCAACTGCCGCATGTTCAACATCCTCCAGTTGGTTTTATTGAGGCTATCGGCAGACCGTTGAAACTGAAATGAGCTCAGGTCAAATTCTTTTTTATATTCCTTAAATCCAATTCTTATAAACTCTGTGTTTAGTGCACCGGCCGTGCCCCTCTCCTGATAACGCCAACCATTTTTTAAATTAAAAATCAGAAAGCGTTTATTCTCTGAAACACTCATCACCCCTGAGTTTGCTAAGATGAAGTTATCCTGCAATCCACCACCCTGCTCATAAATGATCACATCACGAATGACACTATCATTCTCTTCTTTTTTGCCTACTTTAATTGAAAATCCTGATATTTTATCATAGAATATTCCCTCCTTCAGATCAAAAGCAGGTTTTGCATACACGATGTCGCCAAGCAGCGTTCGTGACTTCAACTGAGCAACAGGAATAATATAATTGGAAAAAGAAAAGGCTATGCCACAAATAATCAAAACAACTACAAAAAGCGGAGCCAAGAAACGAAGTAAAGAAACGCCTGCAGACTTTACCGCTACTAGTTCATAGCTTTCCCCAAGATTACCAAATGTCATAAGAGATGAAAGAAGAACAGCAAGCGGTAATGCAAGCGGAATTAATACCGCACTTTGATACCAAATAAATTCTATTATAAGACCGATGCTTAATCCTTTACCTACAAAGTCATCTATCCATAGCCAAAAGAACTGCATGACAAGTACCATCAATGTAATAAAAAAGGTAGCTGCAAACGGCCCTATAAAGGCTTTGATCACTAAAATATCCAGCTTTTTTACCACTGCGTTCCGTCTGTTTTATTTCTATTTTTAAAAGATGAACGATTCAAAAATACAGTTTTCCACTGCCGAGACAGATTTAATGAATAACAGTGAAATCATTTTAACGAAGAATATTGTTTTACAAAAAATACAAAAGCTTTTAGCTCAAATAGTAACTAAAGAAATGGAATATGTAAAACAACAATCCATTAATCATTTACCAAACTTTATTGTACCACCCAAAATATCAAAGGGAGAAAATTATGGAGGGCTTCCTTATTTGATTTTAGATTATCCAAGGGTTTTTGAAAAAGAAAACATTATGGCTATCAGACATATGTTTTGGTGGGGAAATGCTTTTTCCATCACCTTGCATTTAAGTGGACGATACAAAAAAGAATTGTTACC
>Ga0183260_10001019_pt1 | contig 23778 bp, 22 predicted proteins | sample AntDrymUQ4972206_2_FD_129768 | JGI IMG/M metagenome (GOLD analysis project Ga0183260, IMG submission 129768) | Polar desert sand microbial communities from Dry Valleys, Antarctica - metaG UQ497 (22.06) (version 2) (version 2) | ecosystem: Environmental > Terrestrial > Soil > Desert | place... | reverse complement strand
GTGCAGCAACGAGCAGTCGCCTCAGGTGGCTGGCGGTCGCCAGATCGGCCGGTCGTCCTCCGCCTCCTGGCCCGGATGGTCCGGCTCGGCCGGCGGTGGCTCGGCCGGCGGGGTCCAGGGTTGAGTCGCCTCGTCGACGGTGCTGGGTTCCTGCAGTGGCGGCGCGGGCGGAGGCGGAGGCAGAGGCGGAGGCAGAGGCGGAGGCAGAGGCGGAGGCGGCGTCGCTGACGGTGGCGGCGTCGCTGGCGCTGGCGCTGGCGGTGCAGCAGATGGGGACGGCGGCGGCGCGGTGTCGTTGGGCGGACGCGCCGAGGTCTGGGCTGTCTCGGCGTACGGGTCGTCCGCCGCCGGGGGCGCACCCCACGATGGCTGTGCGGAGGTCGCAGGGACAGGCGCGGGTGGAGGCGCACCCCACGTCATTGCGCCGGGGCCCGGCTGTGACGGTGCGGCCGGTGTCGGCCGCGGCTTGCGTGCGGGGGCGGGCAGGGTGTGCAGCACCGAGAGCACGTACCACCCTGCGCCGGCGATCAACGCGATGCCGATCAGCGTCGCCAGCGTGCCCGCGAGCTTGCCGGCCATGGGGATCCCGCCCAGGCCGCCGACATAGCTGACGTTGCTGAACCGGTTGACGGCGAGCCCGGCGAGCCAGCTGAGCGCGCCGAGGGCGGCCATGATGGCCAGCACCGCGAGCGCGCCGATCGTGACCGGACGCGCGCGCGGGGCACGTTCACCCGACGCGACGAGCACGACGGCAGCGACGACCAGGGCGACCAGCACCGGGCTGACGAACGTGCCGGAGGCGATGGTGGCCCGGTCGGCGAACTCGTCGTCCCCGCCGAACAGCAGCAGGAACTGGATCAGCACGACCAGCCCGGTGTATCCGAGCAGGGCCATGGCGGCGCGTTCGCGCCAGGGGGTGGACGGCAGGCCGGTCACAACAGCTCCAGGGTCACGGTGACGTCGGGATCGACAACCGGGCCAGCGTGCCACGGGTCCGGTCTTGTCGGGGAGACTGGGCCGATGCGCATCACGGCACTGTCTGGCGGGATCGGCGGCGCGCGCTTCCTGCGCGGCCTGCTGCGGATCCTCGACCCGTCCGACGATGTCACCGTGATCGGCAACACCGCCGACGATATCTGGCTGTTCGGGCTCAAGGTCTCTCCCGACCTCGACACCGTCATGTACACGCTCGGCGGCGGGATCGACGACGAGCGCGGCTGGGGCCGCCTCGACGAGTCGTGGCAGGCCAAGGAGGAGCTGGCGGCCTACGGGGTCGAGCCGACCTGGTTCGGGCTCGGCGACCGCGACCTGGCCACACACGTGGTGCGGACCCAGATGGTGCAGGCGGGGTACCCGCTGTCCGACGTCACCGCCGCGCTGAGCCAGCGCTGGCTCGGCGACCTGAGCCCCACGGTGCGGCTGCTGCCGATGACCGACGACCGGGTCGAGACCCACATCAGCATCGACGCCAGCGGCAACGACACGGGCGGGCGCCGCGCCGTGCACTTCCAGGAATATTGGGTGCGGCTGAACGCCGAGCCCCCGGTGCGGGACGTGGTAGTCGTCGGGCTCGACCAGAGCGTTCCCGCCCCCGGCGTGCTCGCCGCCATCGCCGAGTGCGACGTGCTGCTGGTGCCGCCCTCCAACCCGGTCGTGTCGGTCGGCACCATCCTCGGGGTGCCGGGGGTACGCGACGCGGTCCGGTCGACCGACGCGACCGTGGTCGGGGTGTCGCCGATCGTCGGCGGCGCCGCGGTGCGCGGCATGGCCGGACCGTTGCTGGGCCACCTCGGGGTCGAGGTGTCGGCCGCGGGGGTGGGCGCTCACTACGGGTCGCGCGAGCGGGCCGGGCTGCTCGACGGCTGGCTGGTCGACGAGTCCGACTCGGCCGCGGTCGACGTCCTGGCCGTCGCCGGGTTGGCGACCCGGGCGGTGCCGCTGCTGATGCCCGACGTCGGCTCGGCGGCGGCGATGGCCCGCGCGGCGCTCGACCTGGCAGCGGCTCTGCCGGCGCGGGCGCCGACGTGACCCAGCTGTCCGTGCGCGCGGTGGCCGGGCTCCCACCGCACCTGCGCGCCGGCGACGACCTGGCGGCCTTGCTGTGCGCGGGTCCAGCGCGCGCCGGTTTCGCCAACGGCGACGTCGTCTGCGTGTCCAGCAAGGCCGTGGCCAAGACGGAGGGTCGCGCGGTGCCAGCCGCCGACGCCCACGACCGCGACGCCGTGGTGGATTCCGAGACCGACCGGGTGGTGGCCCGGCTGGGACCGTTGCGCGTCGTGCGTACGCGACACGGCCTGGTGCTGGCCGCGGCGGGGGTCGACGCGTCGAACACCGAGCCCCGCACGGTCGCGCCGCTGCCGGTCGAGCCCGACGCCTCCGCCCGCCGGCTGCGCGACGAGCTGCGGGCCTGGACCGGCCGCAACGTCGCCGTCGTCGTCACCGACACCGCGGGGCGCGCGTGGCGGCACGGCCAGAGCGACATCGCGGTGGGGTGTGCCGGCCTGCGGCCGCTGGTCGATCTCGCCGGCCAGCCTGACGCGTACGGACGGCCGCTCGCGGTCACGGCACCCGCCGTCGCCGACGAGGTGGCCGCGGCCGCCGACCTTGTGCTCGCTAAGGCGGCACTGACTCCGGTCGCGGTCGTCATCGGCCTCGGCGACCTCGTGCTGCCGCCCGGTGACCACGGGCCGGGTGCCGCGGCGCTGGTGCGTCCCGAGCACGAGGACCTCTTCGGGTGGGGTGCGGCCGACGCGGTGCACGCGGCGACCCGGCGCGGCGACGGGGACGGGCGGGGCTTCGCGCACCATCCGGTCGACCCGGCGGGGCTGGTGGCTGAGGCAGCCGCCGGCTGCCCCGACCTGCGCGCCGAGCACTCTCCCGACGGCACCGTCACGGCATGGGGCGACGCGCTGGCGGCCGGCGCGTTCGGGGAGCGGGTGCGCGCCCTCGGGTGGGCGCACGGCCTGGTCGTCGACGAGCGCGACGACGACATCGCCCGGCCGGGCGATCGGGTCTACCGGTGGACGCTCAGGTCGCGTCCGTAGAATCGCTCATCGTGGCCAAGAAGGACAAGAACCTCGAGCGCAACGAGCGCCGGGAGCGGATGGAGCGGATGCGCCGTGAGGCGCAGCGCGCCGAGCGCCGCCGCACGCTGACCGTCGTCGGCGCCTGCGCCGTGGTCGCGCTGGTCATCGTCAGCCTCACCGGCTGGAAGCTGTATCAGGACAACCAGGAGGCGGCGGCGATCGAGGGCACGCCTCTCGCCGACATCGGCGTCAGCGCCGGCGCCGCCGGGTGCCAGGACATCGTGACGGAGCCAGCCGAAGGCAGCAGCCAGCACGAGGAGACCGGCACGACGATCGACTACCCGGACGCACCGCCAGCGTTCGGACCGCACTGGGACGACCAGCCGGAGTTCGATCGGCACTTCTCGACCGCCGAGGACCGGCTGCCCGTCGAGCGGCTCGTGCACTACGCCGAGCACGGCTACGCGACGCTGTGGTACGACGAGACCATCGCCGACGACCCCGAGCAGCTGGCCGTCGTCGAAGACCTCGGCGCCAAGTTCGACATCGACGACCCGGGAACCATCGAGGAGCTCAACGCCAACAAGTTCGTCGCGGTGCCGTGGACCAGCGAGGACGGTGAGCCCTTCCCCGACGGCGCGCACGTCGCGCTCACGCACTGGTCGGCCGCGACCGAGGGCGGCGAGGGCATCTGGCAGTACTGCGACCAACCGAGCGGCGAGGTCGTCGAGACGTTCATGGCCGACTATCCGGCCAGCGACTCCCCCGAACCGACGGCTGGGTGAGATGACCTGCCCGTGACGGCTCGCCGGTAGGCCGCCACGATGCTGGGGGTCAGCTCGCCCCAGTCGTAGGCCGCGACCGTGCGCAGGCCGGCGCGAGCCAGCGCCTGGCGACGGTCGGCGTCGTCGAGCAGTGCTCCCGCCTGCTGGGCGAGGGCGCGCCAGTCGCCGGGCGCGACCAGGACGCCTGCCGCTCCGCCGTCGAGCACGGCACGAAACGATCCGAGGTCGCTGGCGAGCACCGGGACACCGGCCGCCATCGCCTCGGCGAGCACGATGCCGAAGCTCTCCCCGCCGAGATTCGGCGCGCACAGCAGATCCATCCGACGCAGCGCCTCGACCTTCGCAGCATCGCTGACCGTGCCGGTGACCTCGACCCGGTCCCGCACCTGCGGTGCCACCCGGCTGCGTACGACGGCGGCGTCGGCCGGACCAACCACCAGCAGCCGCACGTCTGGCCGGGTCGTGGACAGGTGGTCGAACGCGCGCAACAGCACCGCCAAGCCCTTGCGAGCGTCGGCGCCCCGGCCGAGAAAGCCGAGGGTGCAGCCGCCGGCTCGTGGCACGGGCCCGCGAGCGACGGGCCGGTAGTCGGCGAGCGCGATCCCGTTGGGGATCAGCAGCGGGCGCAGCGGCGACTGCAACGACATCGTGCGCGCGGCACCGTGGGACACCGCGATGGCCACCCGAACCTTGCGCAGCGCCGGCCCGATCATCGGCAGCGCCACCGCCAGCGCGCGAGAACGTGTGTAGTCAGCGTGGTAGGTCGCGACGACGGGGCGGTCGGTGAGCGCGGTGGCCAGCAGCGACAGGCTGGGCGCGGCGGGTTCGTGCACGTGCACCACGTCGAAGTCGCCCTCGGTGAGCCAGCGGCGTACGCGCACAGTGGACACCGCTCCGCAGGCCACTCTGGCCACGGAACCGTTGTACGGAACGGGCATGGCGCGGCCTGTCGTCGCGACGAGCTCGACCCGGCCGGCGCCCGGTGCGATGACCGAGACGTGGTGCCCACCCCGGGCCAGCGCCCGGCTCAGGTCGCGGACGTGCGACTGCACACCGCCCGGGACGTCCCACGAGTACGGCGACACCATGCCGATCCGCACGTCGCCTCCAGTGGGTCTGCGGCTCCGGCGATCCTCGCACGGTCGAATAGCATCGCCCGAGTGAGCACGGTCGCCGTCGTCAGCGGCTACTTCAACCCGCTGCACGTCGGGCACCTGCGGCTGCTGGAGGCAGCCCGCGACGGTGCCGCCCGGTTGATCGTCATCGTCAACAACGACGAGCAGCAGCGGGCTAAGAAGGGGTTGCTCCTCACTCCCGAGGATCAGCGCCTGCGCCTGGTGCTTGCCCTGCGCGCGGTCGACGAGGGCTTCGTAGCGGTCGACACCGGCCCCGGTGTCGGGGAGTCGCTGCTGCGCGTACGCGAGCGCAACCCGGAGGCAACGATCCTGTTCTGCAACGGTGGCGACCGACGTGGTGTCGACGACGTGCCCGAGCATGAGCGCCGCAGCTGTGTCGCGGCAGGCATCGAGATGCGGTTCGGGGTGGGCGGTGCCGACAAGGCCGACTCCAGCAGCAGGATCATCACCGCGCTGCTGCCGGACTGACGCGGCAATGACAACGCGCCTTCCGGCCACGGTACCCGACCTGCTCGCGGGCTGGCTGCGCACCGACCCGAGCCGCCCGGCGGTCACCTGGCTCGACCCGCCGAGCGGGGCCCGGGTCGAGCTGAGCCGGACCACGCTCGCCAACTGGGTCGCCAAGATCGGTGGCCTGCTGCAGGACGTCGTGGGGGTCGAGCGGGGCACGACCGTCCGGCTCGACCTGCCGACCCACTGGCTTGGGGTCGCCTGGTCACTGGCCTGCTGGTCGGTGGGTTGCGTGGTGCTCCCCGCCAACCGGGAGGGCGCACCGACCGATGTCGTCGTGGTGGGCGACGACCGCGAGACTCCCGCCGCGGACGGACTGGTCGTGGTCGGTACCGCGCCGCTGGGCGGCCGGTCTCGGATACCGGTGCCGCCGGGAGCCTTGGACGCGGGGGCAGAGGTGCTGGGCCAGCCCGACGACCTGATCGCGTACGAGCCCCCGGACGCCGCCACCCCCGCTACCGGCGGCCTCGACCACACCGGCCTGCTGGCGGCCGCGACCGACCGCGCCGAGTCGCTCGGGCTCCGGCCCGGTGGTCGGCTCGCCACCGACCTGTCGCCGAGCAGTGCCGCGGGGCTGATCGAGACCGTGCTGGTGCCCCTGGTCGCTGGCGGTTCGCTCGTGCTGGTCACTGCGGGCGGCGCAGAGACCCTGGCCAGCGAGCGTCCGGACGTCGTCGCCGGCACCCTGCGTCCGACGCCGACCACTGGTTAGGCTGCGCGCCCATGACCTGGATGGTGACCGGCGGCGCCGGCTACATCGGCGCCCACGTCGTGCGGTCCTTCCAGCACGCGGGGCTTCCCGTCGTCGTGCTGGACGACCTGTCGAGCGGCCGCGTGTCCTTCGTCCCCGACGACGTGTCGCTGCACCGCGGGAGCGTACTCGACGGCGAGCTGATGCGCCGGGTGATCACCCAGCACCGGGTCCGGGGTGTGGTGCACCTCGCCGGGTTCAAGTACGCAGGCGTCTCGGTCGACCGGCCACTGCACACCTACGAGCAGAACGTCGAGGGCACCCGGCGGCTGCTCCGGGCGATGTACGAGACCGGCGTGTCTAACATCGTCTTCTCCTCCAGCGCCGCGGTCTTCGGCACCCCCGACGTCGGTGTCGTCACCGAGGAGACGCCCACCGCCCCGGAGTCGCCCTACGGGGAGAGCAAGCTGGTCGGCGAGTGGCTGCTGCGCGACGTCGCCAGGGTCACCCGACTCCGGCACACCAGCCTGCGCTACTTCAACGTGGTCGGGTCGGCACACGACGACATCTACGACGCCAGCCCGCACAACCTGGTCCCCCTGGTGCTGAAGGCACTCACGGAAGGCAGCACACCGCGGATCAACGGCGACGACTACCCGACTGCCGACGGCACCTGCGTCCGGGACTACCTGCACGTCGGCGACCTCGCGGCCGCGCACGTCGCCGCCGCGACGGCGCTCGTCGAGGGTCGCGAGCTGCTGCCGGTCTACAACCTCGGCAGCGGCGACGGCCTGAGCGTCGCCGAGATCATGGCCGCGATCGGACGGGCGACTGGCATCGACTTCACCCCTCAGATCCAGCCTCGCCGGGCCGGCGACCCGGCCCGGATCGTTGCGAGCGGAGACGCAGCAGCACGCGACCTGGGGTGGCAGATGACGCTCTCGGTCGACGAGATGATGGCCAGCGCCTGGCGCGCCTGGCAGGCCTCCGCTGACGCGCCGCGCCGGTGACCGGTCGGGTCGTACGAGGTCAGCCGAGGAGGTCCCCGGCGACGGGGTTGGAGCTGATCGCGACCCGCGAGCCGATACCGCCGCCGGCCGTGCCGGGCAGCAGGTAGAGCCGCTCGGTCGTCTTGTCGCGGCCGACCAGGTCGGGGGCGCCGTCCCGGTCGAGGTCGCCCGCCCCGATCAGCAGGTCGTAGCTGTCCATGCCGGTCGCCACCAACCGAGGCTCCAGCAGCCCGCCGGGTCCGTTGCCCGGCCACAGCCACAGCCTGCCGTCGCCGCCACGGGTCATCAGGTCCGGAGCACCGTCGTCGTCCCAGCGCCCGACGCCAAACATCTTGCCCGGCTCACCGACCGAGCTGCGCAGCTGGTAGCCGGTGCCGGTGCCGCTCGTCCCTCGGCCGGGGAACAGCCACACCGCACCGCCGGGCACCCGGGCGGCAAGGTCGGCCCTGCCGTCTCCGTCCCAGTCGCCGAGGGGGGTGAGCAGGGTGCGCTGGTCCCAGCCGCCCCAGCCACCGGCGCGCGGGGCGAAGCGCCCGTCGCCCAGACCACGCAACAGCCACAGCCGGCCGTCCTCGCGTCCCATCACGTCGCGAACGCCGTCGCCGTCCCAGTCGCCGACGATGCGCACCCAGGAATACCTCGCCCAGCGCCCGTCGAGTCGACCGGCCGGTCGCAGTCCGGTTGGGTCGCCGGCGAGCACGCTCATCCGATCGCCGTCACGGACCAGGAGATCGGGACGCGGTCCGCCGACGATCGATCGGCGCAGCCCCCGAGCGCTCCAGGCCGCCTGTGCCTTGGCGGCTGCCTGCCGGATCTGCGGGAGCTTGGCGTACAGGTAGCGACCCGGGCATGCCGTGGCCGCCGCGTCTCGGTGGCCGTTGACGGCCGGGAAGGTGTCGCCGTCGATGCGCACTGAAGCGTCGGCGGCAACGCCGTGCCGACTGAGCTTCCAGGCATAGAGCCGGCCGTACGCGCCCAGCATGGCCGCGGTGGGCTGGGCGACGTCGAAGTTGCCGATCGCCGACATCGCGAACGCCTCCTCGTTGTAGCCGAGGGTGTGCGCGCCGATGACAGGTCGCGCAATGCCACCCCAGCGGCCCTCCCAGACCCGGCCGAAGCGGTCCACCAGGAAGTTGTAGCCGATGTCGCTCCAGCCGCGGCCCTGGGTGTGGTACGCGTAGATCGCCCGCAGGATCGACGGAACCTCCGCGGCGGTGTACGCGTTGGCGTTGACCGTGTGGTGCACGAACGACCCGGTGATCTCGCCGTAGCCGGTGAACCCGTCACGCAGGCTCTCGTCGGCTCCCCACTGCGCCCGCGAGTAGATGCCAGGCCGCGGGGTCGCCGACCCGTCGCCGGCGGTGGCCGGATAGCGGGGCGAGCCGAGCCGGCTCGCCGCAGGGCTGCCGGGCACGGTTGCTGTGTCGTCGTCTCCCGGGTCGACCACGACCAGGGTCAGGCCGTCGGGTGCGCGACGGCCGGACGCAGTGACCCGCAGCTGCACGTCGTCGACCTCGCCCACGACGACCACGTCGGTGCCGGGACGAGACCGCGCGGCCTCCGCGCTGCCCGGATCGGGTCCGTGGTCCGCCTCGACGGGCAGCCGCTCCCAGTCCGTCCAGCCGGCGCCGCTGCGCGTACGCACCCACACCCGCTGGCCCGTCAGCTCGGACCCGCGGTCCCAGACCGCACCCACGGCGGCGTAGCCGGTCGCGGCGACCGCCCGGGACTGCGCCACGGTGCCGGCAGAGACGCGCCAGCCGGCGGCCACCCCGCGGACCGGGAGCTGGCGGACAGTCGGCGTGACCGGCGCGGCCGCGAGGCTCCTCGCAGGGCTCCTGGTGGACACCGACACCGAGGTGGCCGGCTCACCAGCAACCGGCGACACCACGATTACCAGGGGCACCAGCACGCCGGCACAGCCGGCCAGACAGACGAATGAGCGCATGCCCTCACCCTCCGCTCATTACACAGAGTCCACATACTGTGACTCAGAATCACAACCATGTGACCGATGACGAGCCGGGTGGCCGGCCGAGGCATCCGCCCACCCACGCCCAGACCAGCGACGAGCAGCCCGCTGGCCCTCCTTCCGGTGCACCTCCCCGGCGACCTGTGCGCTTTCCCAGCGTCCTTTCGCCCGGAAAGCGCACATTTCGCTGGCTTACCAGCGAAAAGCGCGGCAGGGCGGGCAGAGCTGCGGATCAGATCTCGCCGCCGTCGCCGTCCTCGTCGGTGTCGTCGTCATAGCGCAGGTGATGCACGGCGTCGGCCACGGAGCCGTCGAATCCCAACCGGCCCTCCTCGAGGACCACCGCACGGGTGCACAACCGCTTGACCTGGGTCGTGTTGTGGCTGACGAAGACGATCGTGCGGCCCTCGTCCCGTACCTGCTTGATCCGCTTGATGCACTTCTTCTTGAACGGCGGGTCGCCGACCGCGAGCACCTCGTCGATGATGAAGATGTCGGAGTCGACCGCGGCCGCTACCGAGAACCCGAGCCGGGCGAACATGCCCGACGAGTACCGGCCGACCGGGGTGTCGAGGAGCCGCCCGATCCCGGCGAACTCGACGATCTCGTCGAACTTGCCTTGCACCTCGGTCTCGCCCATGCCGAGGATCGCGGCGTTGAGGAAGATGTTCTCGCGTCCCGAGAGCTGCGGGTGGAAACCCGCGGTCACCTCGATCAGCCCGGCGATACGACCCCGCGTCAGCACCGAGCCCGAGTCGGGGCGCAGCACACCCGAGATGAGCTTGAGCAGGGTCGACTTGCCGGAGCCGTTGAGCCCCATCAGGCCGATCGCCTCACCCTGCTCCACGGTGAACGACACGTCGTCGAGCGCAACGAACTTCGGGTTGGTCTCCTGCCCCTCGACGCGGCGCACCAGCCGCTGCTTGAGGGTGCGGGCGTTCTGCAGCGTGAACTGCTTCGACACGTGGTCGACGACGACCGACTCCGTCACCGATCTCAGAGCTTCTCGGCAAAGGCACGCTCGTGCCTCGAAAAGATCCACTGCGCGACGGCGACCAGGCCGACGCAGACCACGAGCATGACGACACCGTGCACCAGCAGGTGATCGGGCATGTACGTCACGTCGTCGGGGTCGACGGTCGGCACCCAGAAGGCACGCTGGTTGAGCAGCACCGCCATCGCCACCGGGTTTGCGAGATAGATCTGCTCGCCGACCGGGCCAAGCAGCTCGGCCACGAACTCCCACGGATAGAGCATCGGCGCCGACCACAGCACCAGCATCCCGATGGTCTCGACGAAGTTGCCGAAGTCCCGGAACGACACGTTGAGCGCGCTGAAGGCGAGGGCGACAGCGAGCGAGATCGTCAGCATGATCGCGATTCCCAGCACAGCAGCAGCGAACGCGTCCGGGTCTGGGGACCAGCCGAGGAACAGGCAGGCGATGATCAAGATGAGGTACTGCGGGCCGGTGTGGTAGGTCGTCACCAGCAACGACGCCACCGGGAACATCTCCCGCGGCACGTTCATCTTGCGTACGAGCGACTTGTTCTTGATCACCGACTTGGTGCCGGCGTTGAGGGTGTCGGTGAAGAACTGGACCATGATCATCGCCGCGAAGATGTGCAGGGCGAACATCGGGATCTCGCCGCGCAGGTCGAGCACCAGCCCGAGCACGAAGAAGTACATGCTGAACCGGACAAGGGGCTTGAGGTAAGACCACGCCAACCCGAGCAGGGAGGCCTGGTAGCGGACCTTCAGCTCCTTTTGCACCAGCAGCTTCAGCAGGTAGCGCCGACGAGCGACACCGAACAGGCCGGTCGTGTCCCCGGGTGGCTGCAGCGGGCCGAGGTCACGGTCTCCCACCGGGTCGGCCACTGCCGTCACGGCGCCGGCTCCGCCTCTGACTTCGGACGAGCGGCGTCGAACGTCCGCCCCCACGTCGTCGGCGAGACCAGCCGAGGCAACGCGTCGCGGTATCGCTCGGCCAGTGCCGGCCACTCGCGCAGGAACCGCTCGTGCACCACCACCGTGCGCGCCAGCAACCGGCGGAACTCCTCCGGGTCTCGCTGGTACCACGACGCGGCCGCACCGTCGGTCGTCGACACGACGGCCCCGTCGAGCGCGGCGAGCCGGTACCAGTGCGCGTCGCGAGCGGCGACGCGGGCCTCCGGGTGTCGACCGGCCAAGTTGCGGACCGGGCTCAGCTGCCGCACCGCACCCCGCACGGCCGCCATGACCGCGCCGACCTGGCCGCGTGGGTCGCCGGGCTCGCGGCCGCGCTTTGGCGGCTTGATCCGACGGGGCTGCGGGAAGGCGTCGGGGTGCGGCCGCGCCTGGGCGTCGGCGTGGTGGGCGCGCAGGGCGCGCACCTCGGGCAGCTTGGTGATGATGTCGGCATGCAGCTGCTCGGGCCCGGCCAGCACGTCCTCGAGGGCGAGCAGGCGCAGCTCAGCCACGGAGTACTGCATCGCCAGGAGGTGCTTGACCTGGTGGTTGAAGCTCTCGCGGACCAGCCGACCACCCCGGTCGTAGGGCGAGTGCAGCAGCGCGGCCACCGTGCGGTTGCGCTGGTGGAAGTAGGCCTGCCAGTCGAGCGCGTCGTTCTTGTCCGTCCAGGGCACGTGCCAGACCGCGACGCCGGGCATCGACACCGTGGGGTAGCCCGCGGCGCTCGCGCGGAGGCCGTACTCGGCGTCGTCCCACTTGATGAACAGCGGCAGGCCGAGCCCAATGTCCTCGAGCACCTGGCGGGGGATCAGGCACATCCACCAGCCGTTGAAGTCGACATCGACCCGCTGGTGCAGCCAGCGCGCGCTGCGCAGGTTACGTGCGCCGAAGTCGTGCTCGGTCTGCACGCCGGGGACGGCCTCCCACCAGAACCTCCACCGCTCGACCCGCTCACCAAAGCTGTGCAGCTGGGAGCGGGCGAACAGGCTGAACATGTGGCCGCCGACGATCGTGGGCGTTCGAGCGAGGTCGGCGAACGTGACGGCGCGCACGATGCTCTGAGGCTCGGCAACGATGTCGTCGTCGAGCATCAGCGCGTAGTCGCTGCGACCGGCGACGACTGTCTCGTACTGGCCGCGAGCGAAACCACCGGAGCCACCGATGTTGGCCTGGTCGATGATGCGCAGCTGCTCGCCGAAGCCCTTCTCAGCAAGCGCAAAGTCAGGCGCGTCGCGAACCTTCTCGGTGCCCTGGTCCACCACGATGAACTCGTCGAGGATCGCCTTGACGTCGTCGTCGGCGGCGATCTGGCGAAGCAGCTTCACGCAGTCCTCGGTGCGGTTGAACGTCGTGCACCCGACGGTGAGCCGTCCACTGGTTCCCCGGTCCTCGGCAACGTCGGCGTACCACCCGGCCTCCTCCAGCAGGGCACCAGTGCGCCCGGCGGACACGTCGAACCAGTACCAGCCGCCGTCACCGAACGGCTTCAGCGGCAGGGTGAAGCTGAACTCACCACGCCGGTCGCCGTCGGTCGACTCCGACGAGACCCGTTGGGCTCGCCCGTCCGCCGTGGAGCGGTACACGATCACCGTGGCGTCGCCGGACACCCGGACCCGCAGCACGACCTCGTCGACCACGGTCCACATCCGCCAGTAGCTCGCTGCGAAGCCGTTGAAGTAGGTGCCGAACGACACCCGCTGGTCGCGAGGCACCCGCAGCCGGAACCGGTCGAGGACGTCCTCCGGCCGCCGGGAGGTGGCCGCGGTGTCCATCGCCTCGCGCAGCTCGTCACCCGGCACGTCGTGGTCCTCGCGGGCGACGTGGAAGCCGGCGGCGTGGTCGACGTAGAGCGGCAGCACGTCGAGGTCTCGGTCGGCGGGCAGGACGACCCGCTGCAGCACCCGGGTCACGCTCATGCGTCGACTCCCCCACTCGTGAGCTCCACGCCTTCGGTGAAGTGCGGCCGGATCACGTTCGCGTACATCGTCAGGGCGGCACCGATGGCCATGTGCATGTCGAGGTACTTGTAGGTGCCGAGCCGCCCTCCGAACAGCACCTGCTTCTCGGCCTTGGCCAGGTCGCGGTAGCGCAGCAGCCTGGCTCGGTCCTCGGCGGTGTTCACCGGGTAGTACGGCTCGTCGCCGACCTCGGCGAATCGCGAGTACTCGCGCTGGATCACGGTCCGGTCGGCCGGGTAGCGGTCGCGGCGCTCGGGGTGGAAGTGCCGCGGCTCGATGATCCGCGTGTACGGCACGTCCTCGTCGGCGTAGTTGAGCACCGGCGTGCCCTGGAAGTCGCCGACCTCCTCGACCGACGTGTCCAGGTCGATCGTGCGCCACGACAGCTTGCCGAGCTCGTTGTCGAAGTACTGGTCGACCGGACCGGTGTAGACGACGGGCACGTTGCCCACGATGTCTGCGCGATGGTCGAAGAAGTCGGTGTCGAGGCGTACCTCGATGTTGTCGTCGTCGGCCATCGTGGACAGCCAGGCGGTGTAGCCGTTGGTCGGCAGGCCTTCGTACGCGTCGCTGAAGTAGCGGTTGTCGAAGTTGTAGCGGACCGGCAGGCGGCTGATGATCTCGGCCGGGAGCTCCTTCGGATCGGTCTGCCACTGCTTGAGGGTGTACCCGCGGATGAACGCCTCGTAGAGCGGACGGCCAATCAGCGAGACACCCTTCTCCTCGAGGTTCTGCGCGTCGGCACTGTCGATCTCGCCGGACTGCTCGGCGACCAGCGCCCGTGCCTGGCTCGGAGTGAACGCGCGGCCGAAGTACTCGCAGATGGTCGCCAGGTTGATTGGCATCGGATAGATGCGGCCACGGAAGTTGGTGAACACCCGGTGCTGGTAGCCGGTGAACGAGGTGAACGTGTTGACGTAGTCCCACACCCGGGTGTTGGACGTGTGGAACAGGTGCGCGCCGTACTGGTGCACCTCGATGCCGGTCTCGGGGTCGGGCGCGGAGTAGGCGTTGCCACCGATGTGCGGTCGGCGGTCGAGCACCAGCACCTTGATGCCGAGCTCTCGGGCGCAGCGCTCGGCGACGGTGAGTCCGAACAGGCCGGAGCCGACGACGACGAGGTCAGTGTTCACGCGGAGGTGTCTCCCAGCAACGGGGGAGGGACGAGGGCAACACGTGAGTCTAACGATCGGAGCCGGGGGCGCCGAAGCCGCGCCGCGCGATCAGCCGTCGATATGCGAACCGGCGCAACCGGGTGGGCACGAGCCGGTAGCCGCCGCGCACCAGCACGTTGCGAAGGTACTCGCGCCGAGACGTGATGCCTTGCGCGCGGAACGCCCGCTGCAGCGCCAGCTCCGAGCCCAGCAGCGCGAGCCCGCCACGACGGGCGTAGGCGCCGGCTCCGACCCGGTAGTACACGAGGGGCTCGGCGACGTTGCCAGGCACCGCGCCTGCGGCGAGCATCCGGGCGAACAGCAGGTAGTCCTCCATCAACGGGAGGTCCTGGTAGCCGCCGACCCGACGCACCGCCTCGCGGCGATAGACCACTGTGGGGTGGTTGAACGGGTCCCGGAAGCGGGCAGCCGACCGGATCCAGTCCGGGTCGGTCGGCGGGATGCGGATGGCCTCGACCTGGCCGACGTCGTCGACGAACTCGAGCAGCGCCGACCCGACGATGTCGGCGCCCGCCTCGATCAGCGGCAGCTGCACCTCGAAGCGTCGCGGCAGCGACACGTCGTCGGCGTCCATCCGGGCGACCACGTCGTAGCAGCACGCGGCCAGGCCGAGGTCGAGGGCTGGGCCGAGGCCACGGTTGCTTTCCAGCAGGACGTGTCGGGCGGGCACCGGGCTCGCTGCCAGCAGTGCTGCGAGCGTGCCGGCCAGGGCCGGAGGGACCGGGCCGTCCTGCACGACCACCACCTCGTCGGGGCGCCGCGTCTGGTCGACCACCGTGCTGTGCCAGGCGTGCCGGAGGAAGTCGGACCGGTCGCCCTTCCACAACGGCATCAGCAGGCTGAACCGCTCAGTCATCGAGCAGTCCCACGTCGGCGAGCACGGCGTGCGTCGGGCGCGGGGCGGTGCGCACGCCGTCGGCGAGTCCGCGGCCCAGCGCCCGTCGCAAGGTGCGGCGGTCCTCGCTTCCGGCGTAGGTGCGCAGCCACCGGCGCAGGGTCGAGCCGGCATAGAGCGCCTTCTCCGCCGGGTTCAGGCCGTTGCTGCGCGCAAACGTCCAGACCTTGTTGCGGACCTCGAAGTAGAACCGCTCCCCCGGGTCGGCATCGGTCGCCCCGAAGGTGTGGGTCTTGTGCACGACCACGCTCTCCGGGCAGTAGAGGCCCGGGCGGTGCCGAAGGAGCCGGGTGCTGAACTCGAAGTCGTCGTTCCACAAGAAGTAGTCGGCGACCGGCAGCCCGCGGCGTCGGATGTCGGCGGCGTCGATGAGGACCGACACGAACGACGCCGAGCGGATCGCCAGGCAGCCCACCCGACCAGCCGCAAGGCGCTCGACGGACCGGACGCCGGGCTTCTCCCGCGGGCTGTTCATCGGGTGGTCACGACCGTCGGTCCACAACACCCGGCTGGCCAACAGCGCAGGGCGCCGCGGTCCGTAGCCGGCACGGGCGTCGAGCAACCTTACGAGCGCATCGGGCTCGGGGACCGTGTCGTCGTCCAGCAGCCAGACCACGTCGGGGCGGTGGTCGTCCAGGGCCCGCCGCAACCCGGCCGCGAACCCGCCGGCGCCGCCGATGTTGCGGTCGAGCACGAGCAGGTCGGCGTCGGGGTGCTCCGCCCGTACGGCTGCGGCGGAGCCGTCGACCGACGCGTTGTCGACGACGACGACCACAGCCGGCGTTGTGGTCTGCCGACCGACCGCGGCCAGCGACTCGCGCAGCAGCTCGCGGCGGTTCCAGGTGACGACCACCGCGACCACGCGGGGCTCGCGCTCCATCAGGCCGTCCTATCACCAGGCCCGGTCAGCACGACTGGGCCATGGCCGGCCCGCCCCCGCTGCCGGCACCCGGCTTGCCGCCCGGGCGCGCCGGAGCTGGGTCCGCGGCGCCCTCGGCCTTCGCGATCGCCTCGTCGACCCGCTCACGGATCAGCTCCCAGTCGGGATCGCCGGTGTCCACGAGCGGCGGCACGAACGACACGGTGGTCATCGGCTGGGTACGGGTGCGCAGCGCCAGCTCGACGAACCGGTCGAGCTCGGTGGCGGGGATGTCGGTGCTGAGCAGCTGCTCGCTCGCGTGGGCGATCTCCTGCACGTTCAGCAGCACCCGCTGCGGGCTGAGCTGGTGCAGCATCGCGTTCAGCACGCACTTTTGTCGCGCCATCCGGGAGTAGTCGTCGTCGTACTCCCGGCTGCGGGCGTACCAGAGCGTCTCGAAACCGTCGAGGTGCTGGCGGCCCGGCTCGATCTCGCCGGTGACCTCGCCGGCGCCGCCCCCGATCGCGACGGTCTCCTTGACGTCGAGCGTCACGCCGCCGACCGCATCGACCAGGTCACGGAAGCCGCGCAGGTTGACCATCGCGTAGTAGTGGACATCGAGCCCGGTGACGGCCTCGACCGCCTGCCTGGTGGCGGCCAGGCCCGGATTCGACTCGCCCGGGAACAGCTCGGGGTGGTCGAGGGCGTAGGTGTAGACGCCGTTGAGATAGCAGCCCGCGCAGTCGAAGCCCTCCGGGAAGGCGTCGCGCATCGGCGTGCCCTCGGGGAACGGCACGGCCTCCAGGTTGCGCGGCAGGCCGAACAGCACCGTACGGCCGCTGTCCTCGTCGATGCTGGCCAGCGTGATCGAGTCGGGTCGCAGTCCCCACCGGTCACCGCCGCCGGAGTCGCCGCCGAGCAGCAACACGTTGTAGCGACCCGCGGCGGCATCGGCCACCGGCCCGCTCCCGAACACCGACTCGATGAAGTCGCGCTGCACGGCCACCACGTGCGCCGAGAAGAGCAGCAGAGACGACAGGACACCCACCAGGGCCGTGCTCACCCCGGCCACGGCCAGCCGCCGGCGCTGCGGGAGCGACAGCGGGTCACCGAGCCGCCATGCGTCGAGCAGCAGCAGCACCCAACCCAGCGCGACCGCGATCAGCAGCAGCCGCAGCGCGAGCAACGCGCGCGGGTCGGTGGCCAAGCCGAGGAGCACACCGTGGTCGACCAAGCCGGCCAGCGCCACCACCCCGGTCAGGCCGACCAGCGTCAGCCAGACGCGCACGGCGACCAGCCCGGCAGACCGACGACCCGCGACCAGCTGGGCTGAGCCGGGCACAACCACGGTCATCGCCAACAGGCTCAAGGCCCGCCGGAACATCCGCCGGTCATCCACCGCACGAGTATCACCAGTACCACGGGTCACATCAGTCGCGCCGCGCCGGTCGCCGTCCTCACGACCTCGGCCCCGTACATTTGCGGGGTGCCCGATCGCCGTGACCCCTACTCCGACGACGACGCCACCCGGGCGATCCCGCCGTCCGGCCCGGGCAACCCCGCCGGCGACGACGCGACGCGGGTGATGCCGCAACCTTCGCAGCAGTCGTCCCGGCCCCCGTCGTCCCAGCCCCCGTCGGCGGAGCCGGACCGCCCTCGACCGGTTCGGCAGGCATCGCGAGACAGCCAGCCTCCGTTGCCCCCACCGAGCCTGCCGCCACCCGGCGGGCAAGCACAGGCCCGCCCCCCACGCAAGCCGCGCAGCCGGGCTCGCACGATCCGCAGGGTCGTGCTCACCCTGGTCCTGGTCTGGATCCTCTTCCTGGTGGTCGTACCGATCTGGGCCTGGTCGCAGATCGACGAGGTGGACGCCACGCCTGATGGCGAGCGCCCGGGCGACCAGCCCGGCAACACCTACCTCGTCGTCGGCTCCGACAGCCGGGAGGGTCTGAGCGAGGAGGAGCGCCAGCTGCTCTCGACGGGTAACGCCGAGGGCGAGCGCACCGACACGATCATGCTGCTGCACAGCGGCGCCGGCCCGACGACGCTGCTGTCGCTGCCGCGAGACTCGCCGGTGGAGATCCCCGGCGAGGGATCGAACCAGATCAACGCCGCCTACGCGTTCGGTGGCGCCGAGCTGCTGGTCGAGACGGTGGAGCTCAACACCGGCATCCGAGTCGACGGTTACGTCGAGATCGGCCTGGGCGGCTTCGTGAGCGTGGTCGACGCCGTTGGCGGCGTCGAGGTGTGCCCGCAGGAGGCGATCGACGACCGCAAGGCAGGGCTCGACATCGACGCCGGCTGCCAGGAGCTCGACGGCCCGGACGCGCTCGGCTACGCCCGCACCCGCGACTTCGCCACGGCCGACCTACAGCGGGTGCAGAACCAGCGCGAGGTGGTCGGCGCGATCGCCGACGATGCCGCGTCACCGTGGACTGTGCTCAACCCTTGGCGGTACTTCCAGCTGTCTCGCGCAGGCGCCGGGTCCTTGCGCATCGGCGAGGACGTCGGTCCGGTCGACCTGGCCCGGTTCGCCTGGGGGATGGGTGAGGTGACGGGCGGCGGCAAGACCTGTACGGTCCCGCTCGCAAGTCCCGACGCCACCTGGGCGCCGGAGGCGTCGGCGCAGATGTTCCGGCTGATCCGCGAGGACCGCACGGACGAGATCGGCGCCGACCTCTGCCAGCCGTCCGGCCTGAGCCAGTGACGCCCGGACCGCCCGCTTCGCCGCCTCGCGTTGCGGTTCTCGACGACTGGCAGCAGGTGGCGCTGTCCAGCGCCGACTGGTCGCCGCTCGAGGGGCGCGTGGACGTCGACGTGTACGCAGACCACCTCACCGACGAGGACGCCGTGGCCGAGCGGCTCGCGAGCTACGAGGTCGTGGTGGCGATGCGCGAGCGCACGCCGTTCCCTCGCGGGCTGGTCGAGCGGCTGCCCCGGCTGCGGCTGCTGGTGACCACCGGTCGCCGAAACGCTGCCGTCGATCTCACGGCCACCGCCGAGCGCAGCATCGTCGTCAGCGGGACGGAGATGGTGCTGACCGGGACGCCTGAGCTGACGTGGGGGCTGATCCTCGCCGCCCACCGACACCTGGAGACCGAGCTGGGCAACGTCCGGAGCGGGCGCTGGCAGACCACGGTCGGCACCGAGCTGGCGGGCCGGACACTGGGCCTGCTGGGCGTCGGTCGACTCGGCTCGGTGGTGGCCCGCTATGCCCGGGCGTTCGAGATGGACCTCGTGGCGTGGAGCCCGCACCTGACCGACGAGCGCGCGGCAGAGCACGGGGCCGTACGCGCCGAGCTCGACGACGTGTTCGCGCGCAGCGACGTGGTGAGCGTGCACCTGCCGCTCAGCTCGCGCAGCCGCGGCCTGGTCGGGTCCGAGCAGCTGCGGCTGCTGGGCCGGGACGGGTGGCTGGTGAACACCTCTCGCGGCCCGATCGTCGACGAGGGCGCGCTGCTCGACGCGTTGCGCCGGCACACGATCGCCGGCGTCGCGCAAGACGTCTACGACACCGAGCCGCTGCCGGCTGAGCACCCGCTCCGCGCGATGGACAACGCGCTGCTCACCCCACACATTGGCTACGTGACCCGACAGAACTACGCCCGGTGCTTTGGTGACGTGGTCGAGGACATCGGGGCGTGGCTCGAGGACCGCCCGCTGCGCGTGCTCGAGCCACGATGAGTGCCGTGAGGCGTCTCGGTCGGCGCACCGCCGTCGCAGCCCTGTGCGTCGCCGTGGCGCTGCCTGTGCTCGGCGGGCCGGCAGCGGCTGACGTGCGAGTCTTCCGTGACCGCAGCGGCGACACCGGGGTTGGCTCTGACGTGACCCGGGTACGCGTCGACCACGGAGGTGGCAGCGGCCGAGTGCGCGTCGCCACCCGGGTCGGCGACCTGTCGACCGACGACGTCATCACGCTCTTTATCGACGTGCGCCGCCGCGACGGCGGCCCGGAGTACGTGGTGCGGGTCCAGCCCAACTCCGCGGGCCCGGTGCTGCGCGCCATCGAGAGGTGGCGGGGACGGGGTGCCGTGGTGCGCTGCCCGCGGCTGCGTGCCCGGGCGGACGCGTTCGGACCGGACCGGGTAGCGATCTCCGTACCCCGCGGCTGCATCCGCCGTCCCGGCCGGGTGCGGGTGGCCGTCCGGGCACGGTTCGGCTACCCGAACCGGGTGGTGGTCGACTGGGCGCCGCGCAAGCACCGCCTGTTCGGGCCGGTACCCCGCTGAGCTCAACCGTCGAGCGCGGCCTGGTCGAACGTGGCCGGCCGGTCGAGGACCCCCGCGCGGCTGAACGGCCACACGATTGCCCAGACCTTGCCGACGACGTCGTCGGCAGGCACGAATCCACCACCCTCGTCACCGATGTGCGCCCGGGAGTCTCCGCTCGCCTGCCGGTTGTCTCCCATCACCCACAGGGCGTCGTCGGGCACGTCGACGTCGAAGTCCACCTCGGACGGCTGCGCTCCCTCCGCGAGGTAGCCGTCCTCCTGCAACGGCACCCCGTTGACCTCCACCCTCCCCGCGTCGTCGCAGCACGACACCCGGTCCCCGGGCAGCCCGATCACCCGCTTCACCAGGTGCCCGTCCGTCGGCCACAGGCCGATCGTCTCGAGCCCGCGCTGCGCCGGGCCGGAGGCAACCTCCTGCGCCGGTTGGGGCAGCCACCCCCCGGAGTCGGCGAAGACCACCACGTCGCCCCGGTGAATGTCCCCGTTCCAGTACGACACCTTCTCGACCACGATCCGGTCGTCCTTCTCGAACAGCGGCAGCATGGACCCCGAGGGCACGAAGAAGCTCTGCGCGAGAAATGCCTTGGTCGCTGCGGCCATGGCCAGCGCCAGCACCACGATCACGACCGTCTCGAGCCAGCGCGGCAGCGCTGTGCGTCGCCTCGGCCGGGTTGTCGCCTTCTCCGGCGCCGAGGTTGTCACGCTGGAAGCGTACGTCGTGTGCCAGGCTGCCCCGGGTGAGCGCCCGCCGCGTCTTCTTGCACATCGGCCTGCACAAGACCGGGACGACGTTCCTGCAAAGCGTGCTGCAGGCCAACCGTCACCGACTGGCCGAGCAGGGTGTCCTGTTTCCCGGCGGCGACGCAGGTCTGGTGCAGAAGTTCGCGGTCTGGGACCTCGTCGGCCGTCGTCCGCGCGGCGTGCGCGACCACCGGATCGCCGGGCAGTGGAACGCGCTGAGCCAGGCGGTCCGCGGCGACGCGCGCGACACCGCGTTGATCTCCGTCGAATACCTCAGCCTGGTCACACCGGCCCAGGCGCGGCGAGCGATCCACAGCTTCGCCGGCGCCCAGGTGCACGTGGTGGCCACGGTCCGGGACCTCGGTCGGGTCCTCATGTCGGCATGGCAGGAGGAGCTGAAGAACGACAACACCTGGACGTGGGAGGAGTTCGCGACGGCCGTGCGCGACCCCGGCCAGCGGGCCAGCAACCCCGCCCGGGGCTTCTGGCAGCAGCAGGACATCCCGGCGGTGCTCGAGACGTGGCGCGCAGCGCTGCCGGCCGACCGGGTGCACGTCGTGGTCGTCCCGCCGTCGGGCGACAGCCCGCAGCCGTTGCTCACCCGGTTCTGTGGCGTCGTGGGGATCGACCCCGAGCAGCTGGTCGACGACGTCACCTGGACCAACGAGTCCATCGGGGTCGCCGGCGCCGAAGTGCTCCGCCGGGTCAACGCGCGCCTCGACCACCGGCTCCACCAGCGCCAGTACGACAAGGTGGTCAAACGCACCATGTCGCCGGCATTTCGCGGCGACGAAGCGCAGCGGCTCGTCCTGCCCGCCGCAGAGGTCGACTGGGTGCAGGCCGAAGCCCGCCGGATGGTCGCCGCGGTCGAGTCCGGCGGGTATGACGTCGTCGGCGACCTGGGCGACCTTGTACCGCGCGCCGACGCGCACGGCCGGCACCCCGGTGAGGCCAGCAGCGACGAGCTGCTCGAGGCGTCTCTCTCGGCGCTGGCCCGCCTGGCCGAGGAGCACGCGGCCGTCTGGTGGCAGACGAGGGGCGCCGAGTCGGGCGTCGCCGCCGCCGGCGCCTCCTCGCGGCTGGGCAGCTCGGCCCGTCGCGCGGCCTTCGCCTCCCGCCGTCGCGGTGCCGCCCTGGCCGACCGCAACCGCGTCGCGGCCGGCGCGATGCGGGTCTATCTGCGGCTCCAGGCCAGGGCGCGACGTCGGGCGCTCTCGTGAAGCGCGTCTACTTCCACATCGGGTTGCACAAGACCGGCACGACCTACCTGCAGCAGCTGCTGCGCGCCAACCGCAAGGCACTGCGCCGGGAGGGCGTCTTCTATGCCGGCGGCAAGGGCCTGCCGAACCAGGTGTTCGCCGTCTGGGACCTGCTGGGTCGCCGGCCGCAGGGCGAGGGCGACGCCCGGATCGCGGGCTCCTGGCAGGGGCTCGTCGACGCCGTCAGCGCCGACGACGACCCCGTGGTGATGCTCTCCGACGAGCACCTCTCGCTCGCGACCGCCAAGCAGGCAGCCACCGCCGTGGAGGCGTTCGGGGACCGTGAGCCACACGTCGTGGTGACCGCTCGCGACCTCGCGCGCACCCTGGGCTCTGCCTGGCAGGAGGAGATCAAGAACCGCGGTGCCTGGACGTGGGCCGAGTTCTCCGCCGCCGTGCGCGACCCGCGCGGCGCCGGCACCAACCCGGCCCGCGGGTTCTGGCTACGCCAGGACCTGCCCGCGATCCTGGGGGTGTGGGCCAGGTCGGTCCCGGTGGAGCGAATCCACGTCGTGACCGTGCCGCCGGCCGGTGCGCCGGCCGGCGCGCTGGTGCAACGCCTCGGGTCTGTGGTCGGCTTCGACCCGGCGGAGCTGACCCGCGAGGCGCCGTGGGCAAACGAGACGATCGGCGTGGTCGGCACCGAGCTGGTCCGCCGGCTGAACCCGATGCTGACCGAGCTGCCGCAGCGACAGTACGACCGGGCGATCAAGCGCACGGTCGTGCGGCTGCTCGCGGAGCGGACTGCGCCCGTCCGGTTCGCGCTTCCCCCCGACGATCTCGCATGGGCGCGGGGTCGCGGCGCCGAGATGGTCGCGGCCGTCCGCACTGGCGGTTACCCAGTTGTCGGCGACCTGGCCGATCTCTTGTCGGACGATCTGGCTGGACCGGGATCCGCGCCCGACCGGCTGCCGGACCGGACCAGCAGCGACGAGGTGCTGGCCGACGCGCTGCAGGCGCTGGCCGGCCTGGCCGAGCAGTACGTCGAGCTGTGGTGGGAGACCCGCGGTCCCGAGGAGCCGGTCGAGGCCGACACCCGCGCACGCGGCATCAGCCAGGCCCGGGCGCTGGCGTTCAAGGGCAGGCGTGCCGCAGCCCGGCTCGCCGACCGCAACCCGGTCGCCGGCCGGGCGCTCGGCGCGGTGCTGCGGCGCCGCAGCACCTGAGCCACCGGCTCAGTGGGTGCTGACCATCCCCACGTCGAACACCCTGACGTGCCAGGCGGCCGCATCCTTGGTGAGCCGGACCTTGCGCAACGCCATGTTGTTGGCGGAATCGCAGTTGTTGGCGGAAATCGGACTCGATCAGGTTGCCCGTCGGGTTCGCCCCGCCGTGCAGATGAAGTAGCTGCCTTCGCGGTCGAGCTTGTCCAAGTTGAACGACCGCCCGGGTCGGGATCGGGAGACACCGGGCCGCGTTGGTTGCCTGCGCGCTCGGTCAAAATCCGGCGCGCTGGCCAAGACCCCGGCGCACCACGTCCCCCTTGGCGCGGGCCACCTCGGCCAGCTCGGCCTGGAACTCGACCATCCGGGTGCGCAGCTGCTCGTCGGTGGCAGCGAGGATCCGCACAGCGAGCAGGCCGG
>Ga0183260_10001018_pt1 | contig 23779 bp, 20 predicted proteins | sample AntDrymUQ4972206_2_FD_129768 | JGI IMG/M metagenome (GOLD analysis project Ga0183260, IMG submission 129768) | Polar desert sand microbial communities from Dry Valleys, Antarctica - metaG UQ497 (22.06) (version 2) (version 2) | ecosystem: Environmental > Terrestrial > Soil > Desert | place... | reverse complement strand
CCAGCCGGGCGCCACCCGACGACCAGGTGGGCCACCTCGGGGAGGAGACGTCCAGATCACGATTGATCTGACCTTCGAGGAGGCCGTGTTCGGGGTCGAGAAGGATGTCGAGATCGATCGGCTGGAGACGTGCGAATCCTGCCAAGGAACGAGGATGAAAGGTGGCGTCTCTCCATCGTCATGCCCAACCTGTGGCGGCGTTGGCGAGGTTCGACGCGTGCAGCAAACGATTCTCGGACAATTCATGACCTCGGGTCCATGCCCCACCTGTCATGGCGAGGGTGTGACAATCACCGATCCCTGCGATGTGTGCAAGGGACGGGGGAGGTCACGCAAATATCGCACAATTTCCGTCTCGGTTCCCGGTGGCATTGATGACAATGCGACGTTGCGATTGACCGGTCAGGGAGAGGACGGACCCAATGGCGGTCCCGCCGGCAACCTCTACGTCAAGGCTCGCGTTAGTCCGCACAAGTTTTTCGAGCGCCACGGCAAGGCGATCCATAGCCAGGTTGGAATCAACGTGGCCCAGGCCGCGCTTGGTGACGAAATCGAGATCGACAGTCTCGATGGAGCAGTGGTGTTCCGTGTGCCATCAGGAACGCAATCGGGCCAACAATTTCGATTGCGCGGTAAAGGCGTGCCCGACTTGCGCGGCGGCGAGCGTGGCGATCAACTCGTGACTGTCCAGGTTGTGGTGCCGAAGAAACTCTCTGACGATCAGCAGGAACTCTTCGAGCGACTGGCAGCAAGCCTCGGCAAGGAAGTCACCCAACAGCCAAATAACCGCGGGTTCTTCGATCGCGTCAAGGATGCATTCCTCGGGAGCTGATCTCTGACTGACCGGATGGACAGGGCGTCACGCTTGACGCGGATCGCTTCGTTGAGTAGATTGAGATCACAATACAGCCTTCGGGGTTTGGTGAGGTCGTCGAGCTATGGCGATCAAGTCCTGACCGGCGGTACAGCCCGCAAGCGCGCGTGGGAGCACGAGCGCACGATCCGGTGAAACTCCGGGGCCGACGGTAAAGTCCGGATGGGAGAAGGCGTTCGACAACGTTCCACTTTGGTGGGCCGCTGTTGCCGCTCCGCAAATTCCAGCCCGAGGGCCTCCAGCCCCGGGCTTTTTGGCGCCCGGGAGGCAATCGGAGGCGCTTGGTGAGGACAGTGGGGTTGGGTGCGCGATGGGAACTGCCGCAAGGCAGCGACTCGGCACCTGATTCCTGTCGCTCACGACCCTCCAGTCTGGGCGATCATGCTTTTCTCATTGTTGCGAAGAATCGCGATTCTGGCCCTCACCGTGGTGGCGGCTACCTCGACGGTGTTCGTGTTGATTCACGCCTCGGGAGATCCGACCGACGGATTCCTGGCGCCCGGTTCCGGACCGGAGGTGCGGGACGCGGCCCGTCAACGTCTCGGTTTGGATAAGCCGATCGTCGAGCAATACGTGATGTTCGTGGGCCGAACCTTCACGGGCGATTTTGGCGACTCGTGGCGAAACCGGCAGCCAGCGCTCGAGACCGTGATTGGACGATTGCCCGCGACGCTTCGCCTCTCCGCCGCGGCAATCGTGATCTCGGTAATCGGGGGTTTATCCTTGGGCCTGGGTTCGGCGTGGATGCGATCGGGTTTGCTCCGATCGGGCGTGCGCCTGCTCGCGATGCTAGGTCAAGCGTTCCCGGCGTTCTGGTTGGGAACACTGGGAATCATGGTTTTCGCCGTCGAGTTGCGGTGGCTTCCTCCATCTGGCCACCAGGATTGGCGTTCGCTGATTCTTCCCGCGTTTACATTGGCTGCCTATCCTGGTTCGCTCATCGCGCGGCTGACTCAGGCATCGCTGATCGACGTGGCGACGCGCCCATACGTCATCCATGCTCACGCCAAGGGCCTGCCCCCGGCCGCGGTGTGGCTCCGCCACAGTTTGCCGAATGCCCTGTTGCCGACGCTCGGGATGATCGGCTTGCAGGCGGGTTTCCTCGTTGGTGGGGCGATTGTGGTGGAGTCGGTTTTCGCCTATCCGGGCCTGGGACGGCTGGCGATGCAGGCGACATCGGAGCGCGACTTGCCGGTGATTCAGGCGTTCGTGGTCGTAACGATCGTCCTCGTATCGTTGGTAAACATCGTGATCGACCTGCTGGCGAAATTGATCGATCCCGTTCAACGGGATGTGGTCGGGCGGGCGGGGCCAAGTGGCTGACCAAACCCTGGCCACTCTGGTGTTAGCCCCAGATGCGCCGCGAGCATCAGGTCGTGCCGGGAGAATTTTTCACCGTGGCCGGCGTCGGCTCTCGCGCCGCGCAATGTTGCCGTTGCTGCCATTGAGCGTGTTCCTGCTCCTCGCCCTGGCGGGACCATGGATCGGCTCCGGCCCTGAGGATCAGAACCTGGCCAACCGCTTGCGGCCACCGGTGGTGCTCGATGGTTCCTGGGACAACCCGTTCGGGACCGATTCGTTAGGCCGCGACATCCTGGCCCGGATTCTGGTCGCTGCCCGGTTGTCGTTGATTGTCGGGGTGGCGGCGGCAATCGTGTCGGCTGCGATCGGCGTCACGCTTGGGTTGCTCTCGGGCAGCCTCGGCGGTCTCTTCGACACGATGACAACCGCCCTGGTCGAACTGGCGCTTTCTGTGCCGACAATCGTGATTGGCATCGTATTGGTGTCCACCCTGGGACAAAGCATGTCCAATCTCCTCATCATCCTCGTGATCTCGGGCTGGATCGGATATGCCCGGATCGTCCGCCTCCAGGCCCGCGGCCTGGCCCGTTCGGATTTCGTGCTCGCATCGATCGCGATCGGGGCGAGCACGTCCCGAATTGCCTTTCTGCACGTGCTTCCCAATGTGCTGCCTCAGGTGATCGTTCTGTTCTGCCAGCAAGTTGCGGCCGTGATGCTCTGGGAAGCCTCGCTTACATACCTTGGAATTGGACTTCCAATAGAGAGGATTTCACTCGGCGGAATGATCCGGGAAGGGCAGGAACAAATCTTCGACGGGTGGTGGATCAGTGTGATTCCGGGTATGGCGATCGCCTTGGCGGTGATTGGTTTTAACTTGCTGGCCGATTGGATTCAGGTTGAACTCGACCCGGTCAGGAACGGAAGTCGACTGCAGGGCATTCGCAATGCGATCGGATGAATGACGGGAGACGTTCCTCTCATGAACGCAATATCGGGGCCGCCGCAATCGAGCCTGATCCTGAGCAACGCATTGCGTTGTGCCGCATATTGGGACAGCAATTTCAGGAATCGCCGCCAGCGGTGTTCCTCTGGAACGTGACCGCCATCTACGGGAGCAACAACTTCGGAGTCGGCTGGCGCTCGCGAGGCGATGAATGGGTCATTCCTACACGAACGGAGAACTCTTGATGACACAACCGCGGCCACAGCAACCGGTCAAGGACATCACGCGTCGCGAACTCGCAACATTCGCCGGGGCCATCGCCGCATTGGCCGGAATCGCACGTGTCCGGACCGGCGCCGGCCAAACTCCTGAGGCCGCAGCAACCATTCTTGAGGAATTTGTGATCGACCTGGCAGGACCGCCGGAGTCGATCGACCCAGTCCTGGCATATTCGGCACGTGAGTGGTCGATCGTCCATTCGATCTACGATTCGCCGGTTGGATTCTCCGCCGACGGCAGCATCGAACCGCTCGCCGCTCGATCCTTCACGGAAGTGGACGACTTGACATACGAGATCGTGCTTCGGGAAGGACTTCGGTTCCACGACGGTTCGGCGGTGACCTCCGCCGCGATTTCCCGCGCGGTGGCCTACATGTTGGAGTCTGAATCCGATCCTTCGAGTTTGTTCGCCGGGATCACGGAAGTGATTGAAGTTGACGACCTGACCGTTCGCATCGTCTCCGCTGAGCCGTCGCCGTGGTTGCCCGCACAGTTGGCTGTGTGGCTTCTGCTCATTCCCGAGGGATTCTCAACCGACCAGGCCGCAACGAATCCGGTCGGCAGCGGACCGTACCGGTTCGAGGGCCAGGATCAGGGCGATTCGATCACGCTGGTTCGGAATCCCGAGTACGACTGGGGGAGCCCGAAAGGCAATCCCATCGCCGAGCGTGTGGTCTATCGGTTCGTCCCGGAGTCCGCGACGAGGGTCGCCGATCTCTCAACTGGCACGTCCGACCTCATCACCGAGATTGCGTCGGATCAGCTTCAGGCTGTGCGCGAGGCGGGCGCCGTTGCCGTGGAATTGCCGATTGTGGGTTCGGCATTCATCCGGATCGCGACCGATGTGGAGCCCTTTGACAATCCAATGGTTCGCCAGGCGCTCAATTACGCGGTCGATGTGCAAACGATTGCCGACGCCCTTGTTTCGCCCGAGTCGAATCGTCTGGCCTCGCTCTTCCCAGACGAGCGGTCAATGGCATTCAATCCCGATCTCGCGCCATACCCCTACGATCCGGAACGGGCGCGGACTCTCCTCAATGACGCAGGCGTGAGCGAAGGCACGGAAGTAGTGCTTGAGGTCACGACTGGCTCCCGGATCGATGTGGCTGAAGCGATCGCCGCGCAACTCAGCGAGGCCGGTTTTTCGATCACGATCAAGGTCAGCGAGTATACGGACTTCAACGCGACCTGGAGCGAGCGATCAGCTCCGGCCTTGCGGATGGTGACCTGGAGACCCTTGTACGATCCGCACACGCTTCTGGGTCTGGTGTTTGCGAAGGATGGATTCCTTTCCCGATATGGAAACGCCGACGCTGACGACCTCATCAACGCCGCTGCCGGAGAAGTCGACCCTGGCGCCCGGTCGGCATTGTACCGAGAGCTTTCAGAACTGATGCGCGACGACGCGCCGGCGGTCTACCTGTGGAACCTGACTTCTGGATACGGTGTGGGGGAGGAAGCGTCGCACTGGCAGCCGCGCGGTGACGAATACGTGATTCCCACCTACATCGAGGAAGCGCCATGACGACTGGAGTCGCGGCGAGATCGTTCGATGTCCTCGATGCGATCCGAGGCCGATCGTCGGTGCGAGCATTTCGAACCGATCCCATCGACCGCGACCTCGTGGTCCGCGCGATCGAAGCCGCAGGGTGGGCTCCGTCGCCCCACGGAACGCAGCCCTGGCGGTTCGCGCTTGTCGAGCGTTTGGAGGATCGCAGGTCGTTGGCGGCGGCGATGGCCGATTCCTGGCGGGAGCAATTGCGGCTCGATGCCCTTCCTGACGACGTGATCGAACACCGGGTTCGCCGAAGCATCGATCGCCTGGAGCGTGCGCCGATCATCGTGATCCTTTGCCTTTACCTTGGCGACGCACATCACTATCCGGACCGCGCTCGCCAAAACGCCGAGGAGTTAATGGCGATTCAAAGCCTGGGAGCGGCCGCGCAAAATTTCTTGCTGACGTTGCATGCCCAGGGGCTCGATTCAGGTTGGATGTGCGCGCCGCTCTTCTGCCCGGAAGTGATCCGGCGGCATCTTGGGTTGACCGGGTCCCTGCGGCCTCAGGCGATGTTCCCGATTGGCCAGATGTCCAGCCCGCCGAAGCGCCGGCCACGCAAAGCGGTCGACGACCTGATCGTCCCAATCGAAAGGCGATAGCCAGAATTTTGCACCAAGCTCGACTTCAACTCCTGGCCACGTGAGTCGTGATCCATCAGGACGGGACGATGCAGACCGCACCTGGACGCCGATGCGAACTTGCTCAGGACGGCTGCCTTGCGACGGCGCGTGACGCGGCTGGATCATCGTGAAATGAGCCTTAGACACTCCGAGCGGGACGAACCTTCGAATTCCGGGAAGGCACAGGAACGGTCGTCTCTGGGGGAGACTCCCGCAGGCGCCTGCACGTAAACGAACGCATCGGGCGCGGGAAAGTGCGCCATCGCATACCCGACGCGCATCCGATGACGCCGCCTCGGGCCGCTCACGTTGCGCGGTCCGCCCAGTTGCATGCCCCGGAACGGGTTTTCGTCCCACTTCGGAACCGCGGCCGGAGACCGAGGCGCGGATCGGTTGGATCAGGTGAGAAGCTGCGCTCTCGAGTAATCGAGGCTAAAACACCAGCCAGGCGGCGATCAGTCCCAATGCGAGCACGAACAACGCAATCGTGGCCACGCCGAGGCCAATGACCCAGGCAAGGATCACGCCCAGCAAGAGCAGGATGATAAGGGTGACCAGGTAGTTGCGCTGGAGCGGACTCAAGGGAACCGCGTCGCTGCCCAAGACCCACGGGTCCGGTGACGGCCGAATGGCGTCGCCGGCAAGGACCTGGCGGGCCTGACGAATACGATCGTGCTGGGATTCCCGCTCTTCCCTGTCTGTCATCAATACAACTCCTGGATGTGGCGAATGTAGCGCATTAGTTGGGTGGAATGGGATCGTGGCGGTCGGTTCCCAGACCGGCAACGTGCATCCAGAGGTGGACGACCACGACCTTCACGATACCGGCCACGGTGAGCAAAACTCCCATGAGGATGAGTGCGGCGCCGAGGTCGAGAGCGAGCGCCGCAAGGATCGCAATCGCTCCCAGGACGGTTATTGCACGTGAGGTCCATCGAAGGTGGCGCATCCCCACTATTCCGTTGTTGTCTGGTGCGATCATGATTTCCCGGCTTCGCTTGGCGCCATGCTTGCGGTGACGATGATACGGTCGGATGCGTCGTCCAGCGGATCCAGGTCATAACTGCCGTAGACGCGAACGTCGCCAAATCCGGCGTGTGTCAACATCAAGGTTAGTTCGTTGAGGTGAAGATAGCGAAGCTCGAATTGTGTTCGACGTCTTGTGAGTTGTCCGTCGGGAGTTACCCGGTCGTACCAGATCGTTGTGTCGATAACCTGGTGGCTTGCGGAGATCGTGCGAGATGACCATTTGTCGACAGTCGAACAATCATCCAGGGTCCACGAGCCTTCAAGTAGGGGCGCCGAGGCCAGGGAAACGAGATGCTCGGCGGTTGGATTGACGAGGTCGATGATGACCTGTCCATGCGAGTCGAGTGCGCGGCCGGCGTTGTGCAGCGCCTTCAACTGGCGCTCAGGAGCAGCCAGGTGCATCAGCGCATTGAGCGAAAACACCACCAACCCAAATGGGCCGCCAGGGGCGATGGCGGCGTCGATCATGTCGGCGCGAACCAGGGTGACGCGTTCACCCACGCCTGTCGCATGGATCCGCGTCTCGGCACGAGCGAGCATCGTCCCCGAGATATCCAGGCCGACGACGACCGAACCGGCTTCCGCCAGCGGCGCGAGAACCCGTCCGGAACCGCATCCCATCTCGAGAATGGGACCGTCCACGATTCCCGCGAACTGGAGGAGCAGATCGATGTCGTCCCGGAAGTCGTCATGTTCGAGGTCATAATATTCAGCGATGTGATGGTAAGGATCGACCGTTGGGGCCTGGTTGCGTTTCATCGTACGAGTTTAGACGATAGGGTGTTTCGGGTCGCCACCAATCTCCACTCGTTTGGCGTTGTATAGTGCTGTAATGGCAAAGAAGAACGCGCAGGCAGGGAATTCGACACCGCCCGGCGATCGGGTCGTGACGCAAAACCGCCGCGCATTTCATGATTACTTCATTGACGAGACAGTCGAGGCCGGATTGGTGCTTACCGGGTCCGAGATCAAGTCGATTCGCGATGGCAAGATCACGATCGGGGAGGCCTATGTGCGCGTCGACAACGGCGAGCTTTGGCTTATCGGCGCGAATGTCACACCGTACACGCACGGGGCTTACGCAAATCACGACCCTGCCCGTCCACGCAAACTCCTTGTGCACAAGAAGCAGATTGTCCAACTTCGAGAAGCCACCGAGAAAAAGGGCATGACGCTGGTTCCGGTGCGGTTACGGATCAGGAACGGCCGGGCCAAGATCGATGTCGGCATCGCCAAGGGCAAGAACCTCTACGACAAGCGGCAGACCGTGGCCGAACGGGACGCCAAGCGCTCGATCGAAGTCGCAATCAAAGACCGTTCGCAGTGGTGACCGATTTGCCCGCCAGTCGTGATATAATCGTTGTCGCCTGATGGAGATCAGGCAAAGTGACTTGGGGATGTCCGGTTTCGACAGGGTCGGACGCCAGGCCATTGCACGTCGAGGTGCCCGAGGCCTCGTAAAAACGGGCAACAATGTATCTGCGAATCAACCGCAATACGCCTACGCTGCCTAAGTCTTAGACCTCTAGACAGCGCGTTTAGCCGGACTCGTTCCGTCGGTCCGGATTCTGAGCGTCACCAAGATGGGATGCCGTGATTTAGTTTGTCAGAGCGCGATCACCCAAGCCAGTCTGACTCACCGTGCGCCCATCCTGTCGGCGGGAGTGGCGCAAGGCACGAAAAACACCGACTAAACGTGTAGTAAATGTCCGGCAGAAGGTTCTGGACGGGGGTTCGATTCCCCCCATCTCCACCAGACGCATTAACGACGAGACCCTCGCCACAGCGAGGGTCTCGTCGTTAATGCGCGTTGTTCAGTGGTTGCAACACCACAAGACTCTAGACGACTTGTCGTTCCAACGAGATGTTTAGACTGCGCGCCTTGCCCACTGCCGCGATCCTGACTCTCGACGACTGTAGACTGGAACCCTGGAGACAACGTCCTTGTAGACCTCGGTTTCGGGTTCGATGAAAACGTGAAGGATGCAATGATGAGCAAAGAGGCTTCGAATGAAACCGACGTGATTGTGATTGGAGGCGGCGCCGTTGGCGAAAATGTCGCCGAACGTATAGTCAAGGGCGGATTGACGGCGGTCCTGATCGAGAACGAGCTGGTCGGCGGCGAGTGCTCGTACTGGGCCTGCATGCCATCGAAGGCTCTGCTGCGGCCACCTGCCGCCCTGGAGGCTGCCCGACGCGTGGCGGGGGCGACCGAGGCCGCTACCGGAAACCTGGACGTTGAGGCCGTGCTGGAACGGCGAAACTCGTTCACGTCTGACTGGAACGATGAGGGCCAGGTCGCATGGCTGGAAGGCGCCGGTATCTCACTTGTGCGGGGACGAGGCGTCATTTCCGGCGAGCGCGCCGTCGAAGTCACAGGTCAGGATGGGCGCATTGAGACCTGGCATGCGCGGCACGCCGTGGTGCTGGCGACCGGTTCGACGCCCCGGATTCCGGAGATCGACGGATTGGCCGATGTTGCCTATTGGGGAACGCGGGAGGCGACATCGGCGAAGGAAATTCCCGGACGCCTGGTCGTAATTGGGGGGGGCGTCGCCGGAATCGAGCTGGCCCAGGCATTTTCGCGGCTCGGTTCGCGCGTCACCGTGATCGCTCGAGGAAATGTGCTTGAGATGTACCCCAAATCTGCCTCCAAACTGGTGGTCGATGCTCTCCGCAAGGAGGGGGTAGTCATTCGCACGGGTACGACCCCGAGCCGGATCGCCAGGGGCCAAAATGAAACAATTGCGGTGGTTGTTGAAGACGGCGATGTTGTCGAGTGCGATCGCCTGCTCGTTTCCACCGGTCGTCATCCGGCCCTTGAGAATCTGGGCCTTGAGGACCTCGGGTTGACCGACCTCAAGCTCAAGATTGGCGTTGACGGCCGGGTGACCAACGTCGATGGCGGCTGGTTGTACGCCGTGGGCGACGCCGCCGGGAAGGTGCTCTTGACGCATCAGGGCAAATACGAAGCGCGATTGACGGGCGACGCGATTGTGGCGCGAGCAAACGGCGCACTTGGGGACGACATCGAGCCTTGGTCGAAGTACGCCGCGACCGCCAACACGGTTGCCGTTCCGCAGGTTGTGTTTACCGATCCCGAAATCGTCGCGGTCGGTCGGACCGAGGAGCAGGCGATTGAGGCGGGGATTCGGGTCCGGACCGTGGATGTTGCGATCGATGTCGCGGGGGCGTCGTTGCTTGCCGATGGCTACGAGGGGTGGGCCCAAATGGTGGTCGATGAGGACCGGGGCGTGATCGTGGGCGTGACGTTCGCCGGTCAGGATGTATCCGAGATGCTGCACGCCGCTACGATCGCGATTGTCGGCGAGGTTCCACTCGATCGACTCTGGCACGCCGTTCCGGCTTATCCAACGATGAGCGAGGTTTGGTTGCGGTTGCTCGAAGCCTATGGTTTGTAGGCGCGTTTGCCAGAGGTGGATCGCGCTCGACTCGCAACGATGCCGAGCAGCGCGATTGCGATCAATCCCACTCCAACCCACATCAACGCGATCGCGCCAAGCCACCAGCCTTCCCTTGGCCACCAAAACGTAGTGACGAACAGACCGGCGCCATATACGAACGTCAGGACAGCCGTGGGCCGAGGTCCGGCGAGCGTTCCATATGCCCATAACGCCACGACAGTCCAGCCGGTGACGATCGCGAGTTCTCCGAGATCGAGCATGAGGAAAGCGAAGCCGGCGGCAATCAGGAGGAGACCAAGTTCCCGAATGCCCGGACGCCGGCCGTGCATGGAAACGGGAGGAAGTGAGGTCGACATGCAGACTCCAACAGTCGCGAAGAACATGTTCACTCCAGTGTGACGCAACCGTCCGCGACAGACTTCATGTCATCGTGATCGGATGCCATGTTGGGAGAGTGATCGGCGATCTCGCTGTAACCGCGTCACCTGTACCGGATCGAGGAATCGTGTGAAACTCTGAGGCGTCTGGTTCATGTGATACCGCACGTAATGGATGACCCCGATGGATAGACTCCGCCTGCTGGACGAACTCGAGCGAATTGTTGGCCATGGCGGCGTGCGCCACCGGCCGGTCGATTTGATGGTCTATGAGTACGACGGGTCGGTCGATGGCGCGGTCGACACGGCCGCGCCAACCGCCGTCGTGCTGCCTCGATCGACCGAACAGGTTGCCTCGATCGTCAGGCTCGCGAAGCGTGCCGGTCTGCCGGTCGTCGCCCGTGGCGCTGGAACCGGTCTCTCCGGTGGGGCCGTGGCCCAGAGTGGCGGGATCATCGTTTCGCTGACGCGCATGGATCGTGTGCTGGAAGTGAACACGGTTGACCGAACGGCGCTGGTTGAACCGGGTGTGATCAATCTCGAGCTCTCCGACGGTGTCAAGGGAGAGGGATTGTTCTTCGCGCCGGACCCATCGAGCCAGAAGGCGTGCACGATCGGCGGAAATGTCGCGGAAAATTCTGGCGGTCCGCACTGTCTCAAGTATGGCGTGACCACGAACCACATCCTGGGGCTTGAAGTGGTGCTGCCCGACGGTGAGGTGATTTGGACGCAGGTCGCGAGGGACGGATATGGCGGTCTGGACCTGACGGCGGCGATGGTCGGATCGGAAGGCATGTTCGGAATCGTAACCAAGGCGCTTGTCAAGCTCACACCGATGCCAGCGGCGACCACGGTGATGTTGGCGGCGTTCGGCTCGCTAGACCAGGCATCGCACGCCGTGACGAGCATTATTGCCGCCGGGAATCTGCCCGCCTCGCTTGAAATGATGGACAACCTGACGATTCAGGCGGTGGAACCGGCCTATCACGCCGGCTACCCGATGGATGCGGCGGGGGTGCTGTTGATCGAGTCGGATGGTCATCCCACCGAGGTGGCGGAGTCGGTGGAGGAGATCGACGCCCTCTGCCGGTTGGCCGGCGCCACCTCGATGCGCCGGGCGGACACCATCGGTGAACGCGATCTGCTGTGGAAGGGCCGGAAAATGGCGCTCGCCGCGATGGGCCGGTTGGCTCCGAACTATTATCTTCACGATACAGTGGTGCCACGTTCCCGTTTGCCGGAAACGATCGATGCGGTGGAATCGATTTCTCGCGCTCACAAGCTGAAAATTGCGAATGTGTTTCACGCCGGAGATGGAAACCTCCATCCGCTGATGCTGTTCGATCGACGCATCCCTGGCGACGTCGAGCGCGTGCTGGAAGCGAGCCACGACCTGATTCATGCTTGTGTTGAGTTTGGCGGGACATTGAGCGGCGAGCACGGAATTGGCACCGAGAAGCGTGGTTACATGACCTTGATCTTCACGGAAGATGATCTGCGAGCGATGGCCGAGCTGAAGCGGGCATTCGATCCCGAACAGCGGTTCAATCCGAACAAGGTGATCCCGACCGGGTACATGTGCGGCGAGGTCAAACAGTTGCATATCCAGGCGATGCGCCAACAGCATGGAATCGTGCCGGTTTGACGATGACGATCATTGACTCAGGCGAAATGCAGGTGCACGAGCTGGCTCCGGGCATTCAGGTGCGCGAGATCGTCGCGGCGACAGACTCTAAACACGTTTCCGAGTTGCTCGAACATGCGACAGCTTCGGAATTGAGCGTCGTTCCATTCGGCGGTAGGCGAAGCCTCGCTACGGGGAACCGGTGTGATGTGGCCCAATTCGGTCTTGACCTCAAAGGCTTGGATGGCGTGATCGCCTACGAGCCAGCCGACCTGACCATTTCGGTGCGGGCTGGGACGACGGTAGCGGCGCTTCAGGCAGAGCTGGGCGCGAACGGCCAGGAAATTCCGATCGACGTCCCGCACCCAGAATTGACGACGATCGGTGGAATCGTGGCCACCGGCTTCGCTGGTCCCCGCCGCCTGCGATCGGGCACTTTACGTGACCTCCTGATTGGCTGTGCATTCGTGCGCGGCGACGGATTGGCGGCCAAGGCCGGCGGCATGGTGGTGAAAAACGTGAGTGGATTCGAGATTCCACGTTTTCTCCACGGCTCGTGGGGCGCGCTGGCGGTCTTGACATCAGTGAATCTCAAGGTCACCCCCCGGCACCGTGCCGAAGGCGCCGCAATTGCCACTTTCGTCGATATCGCGACTGCCACGAACGCGTGTCACGCCCTGATTGCGGCAGAACCAGCGATCGAGTCGTGTGTTGCATTCCGGCGGCGGGGGGAAGTCGCGGTCGCCGTACGCGCGATGGGTCGAGCTGGCGCCGTGGAGGAGACCTTGGCGTCGGCCGCGACCGCGCTTGGCGACGTGGTCGAACAGTTCGAGGGCGATCAATGCGCGGAGTTTTGGCAGGGGTTGGTCGATCGATTCGCCGAGAATCCTGACAAAATCGTGCTGGCAATGAGCACCCGGCCGCGGGACATCGCCGGTCTGGGATCTGCTGTCGATGCGTTGACTGACGGGTTGGACGGGACTGAAATGATGGTGTCGCCTGGTCTCGGTGCATTGCGAATTACACTGCCGGATGCCGGTTTCGATGACGGGACCATGGTCGAGAAGATGGCCTCCCTCGCCGCCGACCATGGAGCATCCTATGTATTGGAATCCGCGCCGCCGGCGCTTCGATCGATTGTGCCGCCGTGGGGGGTCGTTCCAGATGGGATAGACCTGATGCGATCTGTGAAGCGCGAGTTCGATCCGGTGGGGATCCTGAATCCCGGACGACTTTTCGTGTAGGCCGGCGGGTTCCGGAAAGGCGCCGGCGCTCGACTGACCCTGAATGGACTCTTGATCTCATGTCAGTTTCAATCGTCGATCTCGTGCGGCAAGGATTTTCCGGGGATGATGTTCCCGACGACGACTTGCTGCGAGCCTGTGTCCACTGCGGAATGTGCTTGCCGACGTGTCCGACGTACCGCCTGACGGGTGAGGAAGCGTCGTCGCCACGGGGCCGCCTCTGGCTCATGCGGTCCGTGGCCGACGGCCGGTTGGATCTGCTCGATCCCGAGTTCGATGAGCAAATGTACCAGTGCCTCAACTGCCGGGCGTGCGAGGCGGTGTGTCCTTCCGGGGTCCATTACGGACCGCTCGTCGAGGCATCTCGCTCCCAACTCGAGCAGCATCGACGTCGTCCGCTATGGGAAAGGGTGGGGCGCAGGGCAGGTCTTGATTTCCCGTTCTCACGGGTCAGCCGGATGAGGGCGATGGTGAACGGGCTGCGCTTCTATCAGAGATCTGGTCTTGGCGCGGCGGTTCGCAAGAGCGGAGTGCTTCGCTTGATGCGGATCCAAACGCTGGAGGCGATGCTCCCGCCAATCACCCAGCGGCCGCTGGTGTCAGGCAAGGAGTCGTGGATACCGAAGACGGTGGATGATCGCGTTGTCCTGTTCAATGGCTGCATCATGAGCACGGTCTTTGCGAGTGTGAACCGGGCGACAGGGCGCGTGCTGGCCCATAACAATGTGGCGACGACCGTACCGGCCGCGCAGCAGTGTTGCGGCGCCTTGCATGTTCACTCGGGGATGATGAACGAGGCCAGAAAGCTGGCGCGCACGAACATCGAGGCGTTCGAAGGCGACGGTCATGTGCCGATCATTGTGACCGCCGCTGGTTGCGGGGCCGCGCTCAAGGAATATGGATTCCTGCTCAAGGACGATCCTGTTTACTCCGAGCGGGCGGTTGCGTTCACCGAACGCGTTCAGGACGCAACGGAGTATCTCGGCAATCGTGAACTCGTCCAACCTACCCACGAGGTCAGGGGATCGGTCACCTACCAGGAGCCGTGTCATCTGGCGCACGCGCAGCGAATCAGCATCCAGCCGCGCGCCTTGCTGGCCCAGGTTCCCGGGCTGGAACTGATTGAGATGAAGGAATCGTCGCTCTGCTGCGGCAGCGCCGGCGTTTATAACATCATACGCAAGCAGATGGCTGACGAACTCGGGGATCGAAAGGCAGGGCACGTGCTGGCGACCCAGGCCGGAACAGTGGTCACCGCCAACCCAGGTTGTCACATGCAGTTGCGAACGTCGCTCCGCCGTGCCGGCTCGGAGTTGCCGGTTCGGCACATCATCGAAATGCTCGATGACGCCTACGATGGACCCTCGGGCAATGCCGACGAGTCGTTGTCCTGACAGTCTTCCTCGTCTCCAGCGATCGGGAACCGAATCAGCGCGTTCGTGCCCACGGCGCTCGACGAAATGGAAAACGTGCCTTTGAGATCCGATGTGACGAGCCGCTGCGTGATGCGCATGCCGAGACCGCTGCTTTCTGCTGGATCGAAGCCATCCGGCACGCCCTGGCCGTCGTTATAGACCTCGATGTTGGCGGACCCGTCGTCTTCCCAACCGCGAATCCGAATCTTGCCTTCCCGCCGGTGCTCGAATCCGTGACTGATCGCGTTGGCCGTGAGTTCGTTGATGAGGAGAGAGAGAATTGTGGCATGGCGAGTAGGAATCCGGAGGCTTGATTCCTCGATCTCGAAATGCACTTTCAATCCAGGTGGAATGAGGGTGCTGTGGGCATCCTCGGCGACGAGGCGGGCTATGGCATCAACCGTGGCGCCTCCGAGTTGTTGTTCGTCGGAGAGCAAATCGTGGACCGCGGCAATTGACTGAATGCGGCTGATCGCTTCGCGGATTTCGGTTGACCACGGCGCGTCTTCGGCGGTCCGAAGCTGCAACGACAAGAGGGCGGCGACGGTCTGGAGGTTGTTGCGGACGCGGTGGTGCATTTCCTGGACGAGCGCGGATTGGGTTTGGACGCTGTGCATCGCATCCTGATACAACTGCGCATTTTCAATGGCCATCGCCGCGGAATCCGAAAATGCCTGGAGAATTCCCAATGTGTCGTCGCTTGGACGGGTGCTACGGCTCAGCCGGAAGCACAAGGCGCCAACGTGCTCTCGAGCGGTGCGGAGTGGAAGACAAAAGAGGGTACTCACGCCGTCTACATAACGAACGTCCCGGCTCAAGGTTGTCCCGGTGCGAATCACGTCCTTGACCAGATTGTCACGGTCGTGCGGATTCTCGACCTCCCGGAGAAGGCCGACGCGATACTCGATGATTGGCGATGCGTCCTCGTAACGTTGCCATTGCTGACGATTGAGCCGGAAGATCGCGGCCGCTTCGGCATGGATCAACTCGATTGCCTGTTCGCAGATCAGACGCAAGATTCCTGGCAGATCAAGGGTCGACGCCAGCAACCGTGAAACGCGCTGGAGGGTGCCAAGTTCAGCCACCTTCTGACGGAGCCGTTCATCGGTGCTCGAATACTGGCGAGCATTCTCGATGCTGATCGCCAGTTCACCGGCGACTGTCTGAAGGAATTCGAGTTCGCCGTCCTCGTGATCGCGACGCTCAAGCGAGTGAATATTAAGAATCCCGACCAACCGGTTCTGGCCCTGAAGCAGGATCGGCACCGACACCTGAGAGGTGTACATTTCATCGCCAATGCCAGGATGGGCGAGGAAACTTTCGTGACTGTGCGCATCGGGAGCCGAGATAAGGCGCGCCTCGAGCGCGGCCCGCCCGGTGATGCCACTGCCAGCGCGGATTGTGACGGCATTGACGGAGGCCGGGTTGAGACCCACGGCGGCGCGCAAGGTGAGGAGTCCAGTGGCAACGTCGTACAGGAAGACTTCACAGGCATCGCTGTCCGTGGTTTCGGCGACGACGTTGACGACGGTGTCGAGCATCTCCGAGAGTTTGAGATTCGCCGTGGCCGCCCTGTTGATTTGATGAAGCGCTGAAAGCCGCGTAACTTGCATCGGGACAAAGTCGGGCGCATTGATTGGGGGCGATGGTCGTGAATCGTCGTGATACGCACGGGCGACGGCGGCGAGCGAGATGCCGGCGGCCTTGACCGTCGAGGAGTCGTTGCCGGTGCTTCCGGACCGTTCGAAGAGTGACTGGAGAGTCTCGACCGCGGTTGCCAAAGCGTCTTCGAGGGAGATCGTGGCCTCAACAGCACGGCGTCCAAACACATCGAACGCGTTCACCATTGGTTGGCCGCCACGAAGGGACTTTGCGGCAGCGGGATCGAACGCGGCGCGCAGATCGTGTTCGAGGTCTTCGGCAATGGTTGTGAGTGCCGTGTGCCGGGAGGTCATCGCAACTATCCTGCTCGGTCCGCGAGTTACAGGTGCTGATCGAACCAACCGATCAGATGATGGAGTCGCGCCATTCGCCGGCTGGGCGTCCCGGAACGCGAAAGTTCGTGACCTTCCTCCGGAAAGCGCACGAAAGCGACCGTTTTTTCGAGGTACTTCAGCGAGGTAAAAAGCTGTTCCGCCTGCTCAATCGGGCAGCGGAAATCGTTTTCGCTATGCAAAATCAGGAGAGGCGTGTCGATGTCGTCAACATAACTGATAGGCGAATGCCGGAGCAGTTTTTCGGCATCCGACCAGGGCAATCCGTCAAATTCATTGACGCCGAACGTGGAGCCGATATCGCTGGTTCCAAAGAATGAATGAAAATTGGAGACGCAGCGTTGGGTGACGGCGGCCCTGAAACGACTGTCGTGTCCGATTACCCAGTTCGTGAGGTAACCGCCGTACGAACCCCCGGTGATGCCGATTCTTTCGGTATCGACCCAAGCAAGGTTTGAGGCGGCACTGACCGCGGCGATTACATCCGGCATATCGGCTTCACCCCAGATGCCTTTGGTGCAAGCGGTAAACTCCTGTCCATACCCGGCCGAACCGCGGGGATTCGAGAAGAGCACGGCGTAACCCTGTGCCGCCATGAGCTGCATCTCATGGAACATCCCGTATCCGTACATAGAGTGCGGGCCACCGTGAATCTGGAGTATAAGCGGATGTTTTGCCGGCGAGCGCTCGTCGAAACCGGTGGGTGGGATCAACCACGCCTGGATCGCCTGCCCATCGGGTGATGCTGCCGGCAAGGCGATTGCCTCGATCAGTTCGACCTCATTCAGGAACGGGTCGTTTGCATGAGAAACGGCGTGCTTGACCCTGTTCTCGGACCAAAGCTCCAGTTCGAAGGGACGGGCGATCATTCCTCGCACGATCGCCAGATCGTCGTTGATTATCGTAAAGCCAGCGACTCGATGATCGCCTTCGGTCACCTTATGAACGTTGGATTCGCCCGTTGCGACGGCATAAACTTGAGTTTGACCCGCTTCCGACGCTAATGCCAAGAGCCACTTGTCGTCCATCCACCGTGGCCCCTGGAAACTCGGCATGTGAAGATCGCTCATGCCGGAATCGCCGAATGAAATGTCGGCGTGTCCAGAGTGATCCTTCAAGTTTGCGCCGTTTTTCGAGACAGTCCAGACATGGTTGTGTTCTGACGAACTTGTGCCGAGGTGACCGATGAACGCAATTCTGGTCCCGTCCGGCGACCAAACTGGCGCGCCGAATTGGGCGTCTTCGGGCGTCACGGCGCTCACGTCCCTGCCGCCATACGTCATCGCATAAATCGACGTCCGATTCCAATGGCGTTTTCGGTGTGCGGAGCGGTTGCTCGTGAAAGCGACAGTGGAACCGTCCGGCGACCAAGCTGGCTCTCCGTCACTCGACTCGCCAAAAGTGATTTGGGTTGCGGCGCCGCTCCCAACATCCGTGGACCAGAGATGGGCATATGTTTCGAGCCAGCCCTTGCCGTCGAAGCGATAACGCATGTCCCGGACAATGCGTTCGTCGGCACTTGGACCGACTGAGGTCGCCGTCTCAAAGTTGTCATCCTCCGCGACTTCGTCGTTGGCCACGAAGACGATCCTACGACCGTCCGGAGACCAGGCGGGATCCGCGGCGCCATGGGGGTGGTTGGTCTGCTGCAACGCTTCGCCGCCGTCGATTCGAATCGTCCAGACCTGGTTACTCGGTTTCTTGCCTGCGGCATCCCGTGTGGACTGATCGTCATCCGACTTTGGCGGGGGAACGAGCGGGGGTCTGTTCGAGAGGAACGCCACCGAGCGGCTGTCCGGTGACCAGCGAGGCATCGTGTCGCGAAATCGCCCTGACGTCAATTGACGGGCGTCGCCGCCGTCTGGAGAAGCGATCCAGATTGCCGCCCGATAAAGGTCGTCGTCCTCGTCTGGCTGTGTTTGAACCCAGGCGATGTACACTCCGTCCGGCGATGCCTGTGGATCGCTGACGACCGCGATTCGAAACAGGTCGTTCGCGGTGATCGCCCGCCCGCCCGATTGCCGTGTCTTTGGCACGTAGTGATCCTCCTGGCCGGTGACCCACCTGTCATGGTAATCGAGCGACACTTAATGGCGCCGGGCCAAGGCATGACGTCGCCTATACTACCGCGGTAGACGAGGATTGCTGGCCGCGGTTTCCGGACTCAAGGAAGCCGAAGCGCATTGACCGGTGCTTTCCGCCTCTAACCATACCCCCACCCCCGGGAGACCGCAAACGTCGTGTCGCGAAAGTATCCGCTTGATCCGCCCAAAGACGAACTCGATCGGGAGCCACGAAACCGCCAGGGTTGGCTTGGTGACGATAGCGGCGCGATGCGGTTGGCGGCGGCGACTGCCGAGATCCTTCTCGACTTGGGCGAGTGGCGCCGACGTCACGCCGATCTGAGCCATGCGCTCGCCGGAATGACGCTGTTGATGCTTGGACTGGGATTGGGCGCGACCGCGGCGATAACCGATGGTTACCTTCATCGAGGGGTTGAATCCGGGTCCGATCAGCCCTACATCGTCCAGCCGACGGGCAAGGGTTTGGCGACGAATATCGATCTGCGCTCATATTCACCGGACCAACTCAACGATGTTGCGGTCGCGCTTGACGATGGCGGATTCCAGTTTGTGCGACAAGTCTTTTCCTGGGGCGAGATTGAAGCGTCGCGAGGGAATTACGATTGGACGCGGTACGATGCGATCGTCGCCGAGCTGGATCGTCTGGGCATTGGCGTAATCGCCGTGATCGTCAACACGCCAGAATGGGCGCGGTCGATAGGACAGGCATCGTTCTCCAATGCCCCGCCCCGTGATCCAGAATCCCTCAGCGTTTTCACGAACGAACTGGCCCAGCGCTTTGACGACGGTGTGCAGTTCATACAGGTGTGGCACCGGCCAAATACTTCTGACAATTGGGGTGGGGAACCTGCCACCGGAACCGCGTTCAAACCGTACCTTGAGGCGGCCTGGCAGGGAGCGAGGGCAGGGTCCGCTGGAATCCGGGTTGTTTCACCCGAGCTCGCGGTGACATCCGACACGGCCGGCGGGCAATCCGACCTTGGTTTTATGGAGAGCATGTACGATGCAAATGCGAGCCCGTACTTCGACATTGCGGGCATCTCGCTGGACGGCGGCACATACTCTCCAGACGATCGGCGGGTAAGCGAATCGAGAACCAATTTTTCGAGGGCAATCCTGTTTCGCGAACTCATGGTGAGGCACGACGATGTCGCGACTCCGGTTTGGGCAACGTCTTTCGGCTGGGCCGCTGGCGAAGCGGTCAACCGGGACGAGCAGGCGGAGTTCGTGGAACGGGCCATGGAACGGAGCTGGTCGGAGTGGCCGTGGATGGGGCTCATGGTGCAGTGGGCGTTTCTAGCCCCCCGGGACTCGCCGATGAGCGACTACGCGATCGTGAGCCCGAGTGGCGCGGCAACACCCCTCTATCAGCGGCTCACCTCCGAGGAAATGGTTGGCCGTTCGGTAGTGGCGAATACAGGGTTCGCGCCGATGGATTCACAGTCAATCGATGACAGCGGCAACTGGCAGAATCAACACCTCGAGGGACGCACCTTTCGAACAACACGGCAGGCGGGGGCGTCGCTGACGATCGAGTTCGAGGGAACGGGCCTGATTGCCTTTGTCCGGTCGGGTCCGGAAGTGGGAAATTTCACAATCGAACTCGATGACCAGATTGTTTCGGGAGGCAGCGGTTTATCCGGAGATGAGTGGGACTTTTCGCTCTTTTCATCGACAAATGACTTTCCTCGAACGCTTGTCGATGATCTCGAAGACACCCGCCACACCATGACGCTGACATTGGTCGGAGGCGGCGAACTCACGCTTGGAGGCGTCGAAGTGACGCGGCAGGCGCCATTTGTGTGGCCGATCAGCTTGATGACGGTGGGCTCGATCATTCTGCTCTTCTTCGCGCTGCGGTCGATCGCCTACCTCTTTGCCACCCGGGCGGGACACCTGCGGCGACGCACCGACCCAGATCCCGGACCCCAATTGCCCCGGCTGCCGAATTGGCGGCCCGAACGTTGGATATCCTGATCCTCTCGCCACGCCAGGAATTGGTGGAAGAGTATATTGATGGCGGCGACTTCCGGATTCGCGGGTACACTTTGGAGTGATGCCTGCGCGCGATTCCTGGTCACTGACTGGTCAGAGGTTGCGGCCAACGAACCTGATTGCTCTGATGCGGCGTCTCCCAGGAGTCACTTCCCTGTGTCCTCTCACTTCATAATTCTCCCATCAAGACTGCCGACGTGATTTCACGCCAAGACGACGACGGCGTCCATTCTGCAGACGACGATGCGAGACCCGATCACTCGCTTCCAACCGACGCTCGGATTCCGATCGATGACGATGAGTCGAGCTCGGAGACTCCTCCCGTATCGATCGGGCGGCGTTTCCTCCAGCCCAGGACATTGGTGTCGTTTGGGCTTGCCGCATTCATCATCTATTTCGTATTTCGGCGTCTCGAGATCAACCTCGACGACGTTTGGCGCCAGCTCAGGGACGCAAACCCACTCTTGCTTGTCGTCGGATTGCTGACGTACTACTCGGCGATCCTCATTCGAGCCTTACGCTGGCGAATGATGCTGAAGCAAGTGGGGATAAGCGAGAAGAGAGGATACAGGCTGCCGGGAATCCTCGGCACGTTCGAGATCCTGGTGCTTTCGCTGTTCGCCAACTGTGTGGTCCCGGCTCGCCTTGGAGACGCCTATCGGAGTTTCCTGCTCAAGGACCGTTCGGGTTCATCATTCGGCGTTGGTTTGGGGACAATCCTCGCGGAGCGCCTGATCGACGTTGTGGTGATGGTTGGGGTCGTTGTGACCGCTGGTGTGGTGGTGTTTGGGACCAACGTGCCGGGCAGAGCCGAACAGGCGTTCCTGCTTGGTCTTGGCGCCGTGGTCATTGGCATCGTCGGCTCGATCATCCTGTTTGTGTTTCGAGTTCGTATCGAGGCAATGGTCCCGGACCGGTTCACTGGTCACTTTCGGCGCTTGAACCAGGGGATCTTCGAGATCCTGCGCAAGCCGTTTCCGTTTGCTTGGCTCGGCGCCCTGATTTGGCTGATGGACGGCCTACGCGTATATCTGGTGTGTCATGCCGTGGGCGCCACATTGACGATTCCAGAGGCGATCGTCGTGTCATTGCTGAGCGCCCTGGTGACGATCATCCCGATTACTCCAGCGGGACTGGGGGTGGTTGAAGTGTTCATGATCTGGATTCTGCCCCAGGTGGGAGTCCAGCCGGACACCGCCGCGGTGATCGCGATTCTCGATCGCCTGATCACCTATTGGAGCCTGATCGCCGTTGGTCTCCCAATCTACTTCATCAACTTGCGTCGCGATGTGATCGTAAGGACCCAAAACCCACAGCATGTGGCGGGTGAGACTTGACCGAAAGCGAAGCAAGTATGACCGAATCAGATAGAAGCGAGGAAACGCGGGAGAAGACACCAGGCGAATGGAAACTCTGGCCGCCTTCGCCAAAAATGCAGATTGCGATGATTGCCGCTATCTTTGGCCTGTTCAACTTCTGCCTGCTTGCAATCTGGGCGTATGTCATGTTCGACCAGTTTGGATAGGCGGCGCGACGCGGCAACGAGGTGAAGTGCGTAATGGCGATGTCGACTCAGCTCTCTCCCCATGATTTCCGGGAGATGGCCACGGCCATCCAGCAGGAAATCGAACGAGTGATCGTGGGGCAGAAGAATGTGGTATCGGAAGTCCTGATCGCCCTGTTCGCCGGAGGCCATGTTTTGCTCGAAGGGGTGCCGGGGTTGGGCAAGACTCGCCTGGTGCGCACGATTGGCGATGGTCTCGACCTCGAATTCAGCCGTATCCAGTTCACGCCTGATCTGATGCCCGCCGACATCACGGGCACCAACATCCTGAATGAGTCGGAGGATGGCCGCCGGATCTTCACGTTCGAACCCGGACCTGTATTCTCCAATATCGTGCTTGCTGACGAGATCAATCGCGCCACGCCGAAGACGCAGTCGGCCCTGCTCGAAGCGATGCAAGAGGGGACGGTGACCGTCGCTAACCACGTGCACCAGTTGCCAAAACCTTTCTTTGTGTTGGCCACCCAGAATCCAGTCGAAATGGAGGGCACCTATCCATTGCCCGAGGCCCAGTTGGACCGGTTTTTCTTCAAGGTCATCGTCCCTTTCCCATCGGCGGAGGAACTGGCCGAGATCGTGGTCCGCACAGTCAACCAGAATGAGGTCAAGCTGAATCGTGTCGCCGAGGCAGCAACCGTTTCGCGAATGGCGGCGACCGGCCGGCAGGTGCCAATCGCGCACTCGGTGCTCGATTACGCCGTGCGCCTGGTGATGGCATCGCACCCGGACAACGAAGGCGCGCCCGGTCTGGTTCGCCAGTACGTTCGGTATGGCGCAAGTCCGCGGGGGGCGCAGACGATTGTCCTCGCCGCCAAACTTCGAGCCCTGCTCGATGGACGCCCGAATGTTGCATACGACGACATTCGGGCCGTGGCCCTGCCCGCGTTGCGGCATAGAATTGTGCTCAACTTCGATGCTGAGGCGAACGATGTCTCGTCAGAACACGTCGTTCGCCGGTTAACGGAAGCGGTGCCGGACAGCGGGTTCTGACATGTAGGTATTGTACGTACATCAGAAGTGTTGACGCTGTCGAAAGCAAAGTGGTAACCTCAGGTTCGGCACATATGGAGGCGTGGTGTAGTGGCCTAACATGCAGCCCTGTCAAGGCTGAGACCGCGGGTTCGAATCCCGTCGCTTCCGCCAAATGAAGAACGAGCCGACGCACTCTGCGTCGGCTCGTTTGCGTTCAGCGAAGAACGCGGGTGGTCGACGGTCACAAACTGTAGCTGTTGGCCTTGCACACCCGGGAATCGTTTACAGCTTGTTGCACTTGGAGTAGAGTCTTGGCATGTACGAAAACCGATACGTTCTCGTTGATTCCTCGCGATGGCGAGGTCCGCGCGAACCGCCGCACCAATCGACGAAGCTACCGTTTCTTCAGGAAAGGAGTGATGCGATGCCTGATTTCCCGCCAATCCAAAAGGATGCAGGTGGGAGAGTCGCCCGTTAGGT
>Ga0183260_10001017_pt1 | contig 23782 bp, 23 predicted proteins | sample AntDrymUQ4972206_2_FD_129768 | JGI IMG/M metagenome (GOLD analysis project Ga0183260, IMG submission 129768) | Polar desert sand microbial communities from Dry Valleys, Antarctica - metaG UQ497 (22.06) (version 2) (version 2) | ecosystem: Environmental > Terrestrial > Soil > Desert | place... | reverse complement strand
AGCGCGTACTCGATCTCCTCGTCTCGGGTCCAGATCCGGTCGCGAAGCGGTGCGATCACCCGCACTCCCGGGTAGTGCGCCTTGAAGGCAAGCTCGAAGCGGAGCTGGTCGTTGCCTTTGCCGGTGCAGCCGTGGACGACTGCCTCCGCGCCGAGCTCGAGGGCGATCTCGGCTATCGCTTGGGCGATGACGGGGCGCGAGAGCGCCGAGACGAGCGGGTACTTCCCCTCGCAGAGCGCGTTCGTGACGATCGCACGTGCGCACTGCTCCTGCGCGAAAGCGTCTCTGCGGTCGACCAGGAGGACATCGTCGGCGCCGGCAGCGTTGGCGCGCACGATCGATTCCTCGAGATCGAACTCCTGACCCACGTCCACGAGCACGGCGACGACCTCGTCAAGGCCGTACGGCTCCTCCTTCAGCCAGGCGAGGATGCAGCTCGTGTCGAGCCCGCCCGAATAGGCGACCACGGCTGTTCTGGTCATGCGACGCCCTGGAGAAGATAGCCGCCGAGCTCGTCTTCGAGTACCGCCGCGGGCGTTCCGTCGCGGGCGACCACGAGGATCGAGTTGTCCCCGGCCAGAGTGCCTGCGATGCCCGGATGCCCCGCTTCGTCGATCGCCTGTGCGAGAGCGTTCGCATAGCCCGACGGAGTGGTGACGACGACAAGGGTTCCGGCCGCTTCCAGGCTCACCGCGTAGCGGCGCATCGCCGCCCCGAGCGCGCGCAGACGGTCGGTGTCGCTCGTTCCCGGAGGCGCATACACGAGCCGGCCGCTCGGTGCCCGCACCTTGACGAGGCCCAGGTCTGCGATGTCGCGAGAGACGGTTGTCTGCACCACCTCGAACCCCGAGTCCTTCAGGGCAGCTGCAATCTCCGCCTGGGTGGAGAGCGCACGCTCGCGGACGAGTCGGAGGATGACGTTCTGTCGTTCGCGTCGATTCATAGTATGCGGCACTCTAGCGATATATGCGAACTAAATGACAACTTGTAACTTGGCCCCGCGTTCGAGACTCGCGAGGGCAGCGGTGAGAACAGAGAGCGCCTCTTCGACGTCGTCCGTTCCGATGGTGAGCGGCGGGGCCAGCCGCACCACATCCTCTCCGGCGCTCAGCACGAGCAGGCCGCGCTCGCGACACGCTTCGACGATCGCGGCAGCGTTCCCCGCGACTGGGCGAAGCCGCCGTTCCAGGGAGCCGAACCAGCCGCGGCGAGTACGCGACCCCAGTTCGGATCCCGCCCGAACGCGGCCGTCTTCACGAGCGGCGAGGTCGCGAATCTGCGGGCAACGGTTATGGCCTCGTCGTCCGAGGCCGCTCCCGAGACGCTGATCTCCAGCAGCACCGTCGCTCCCTCACCGTCCTCCACGATCTGGCGCGCGAGATCCCCGCAGACCTCGTGCAGCGCCGCCGCAAACGCCTCGTCAGCGGCCCCACCCCGTCGCACTCCGCTCGCCGCGTTCGCGAGCAGCACCACCGCGTCGTTCGTCGAGCACTCTCCCTCTACCGAGATGCAGTTGAAGGTCGCATCGACCGCGGAGCGCAGAAACGAGTCCGTCTCACCTGCCTCGAGAGGGAAGTCGGTCGTGACCACCGCAAGCATCGTGGCCAGTCGGGGATGGATCATCCCCGCGCCCTTGGCCATCCCGCCGACCGTGAACCCAGGGCCCTTGACCGAACTCTGCTTGGAACCGCGATCGGTGGTCAGGATCGCTTCGGCAGCGTCGTTCCCTCCGCCCGGCGCCAGCAACCCGGCCGCCACACGTAGCCCATTCTGCACCTTCCCGAGCGGCAACGGAACGCCGATGACTCCCGTGGAGAGGACGATGACCTCCTCGGGGAGCACACCGAGCGCGCCGGGTTCGCGACTCCGGAGTTGATGACGACCGCCTGCGGCTCCGCAACCTCGAGATGCCGACGGGAGACGGTGACGGGTGCCGCCTGCTCGATTGGTCGTCCAGACGGCGCCGCCTACCGCCGGCGACACCGACCGGACGACCGCGAGGTCGAGCCCGGAGCGCCGGATTCCCGCACTCACGCCCGCGGCGACGAAACCCTCTGGAGCGGTGACCGACATCGCTAGGCCCCTAGACCAGCACCCCGGAGAGCCGCAGGCCCGTCGTCTCCTCGTAGCCGAAGAGGAGATTGACGTTCTGAACTGCCTGACCAGCCGCCCCCTTGCCGAGGTTGTCGAGCGCGCAGATGACGATGGTTCCGGCCGTCAACCGATCCTCGAAGACGCCGATCTCCGCGCTGTCGGTGTTCTGGACGCGCGCGAGCTCCGGCACGACACCCTCTGGCAGCACCGCGACAACGTGGCTGTCGGCGTAGTGCTCCTCGAGCGCGAGCCGCAAGTCGGCGCCCCGGGAGCGCACGTAACAGGTCGCGATCAGGCCTCGCCGGACCGGCAGCAGATGCGGAACGAAAGCCACCGGGAAGCCGAGGAGGGCCGCGATCTCCGGCGCGTGCCTGTGCGCGCCGACGTCGTATGGAACGACGTTTTCGAGAACCGTTCCCGCGTGCGAGCTCGGCCGCGGAGACCGCCCCGCGCCGGTCATGCCCGACTTCGCGTCGACGACGACCGTGCCGGCTGCGACCAGCTCCCGGATCGGAGCTAGTGCTAGGAGCGCCGCCGTCGCGTAGCACCCGGGGTTGGCGATCAGCCGGCCGGTGGGCAGACTCACTTCCGGAAGACCATACGACCAGGAGCTGAGCGATCCCGGAAGCGGGTGCTCGAAAGCCGTACCAGGTCGAATAGATCTCCGGATCCCAAAAGCGATGCGCGCCGGAAAGATCGACGATGACTCCTCGCGGTGGAGGCTCGATCGCGGCAGCTTCCTCGTGGCCGAGACAGAGAAAGACGACGTCGGCACCACACGAGAGCGCGGCGCCGTTCGTGATGAAACGGGGTATCCGGCGCCAGCCGTTCCGTCCGAGCCGCGGGTCGAGCGCGTCCGCAGTCTGACCGGCGAGCGTGTCCGAGCCGAGAGCGTAGAGCTCCAAGCCGGGATGGGTGAGAACCCGGTCCAGCGTCTCCTGGCCGGTGTAGCCGGAGGCGCCAGCGATAGCTGCGGTTGCCATGGCTGCGTATTATGCACGAATCACGAGAAGTATGCTTCTCGGCCGCCTGTGAATCGCGCCAGAGCAGGAGGAAAGGGCTGCTACGCTGCGCGCGCGGTGGAACGGGTACTCGTCCTCAACGCAAGCTACGAGCCCTTGAATGTCTGCTCGCTCCGCCGTGCGCACGTCCTCGTGTGGAAGGGAAAGGCGGAGGTCCTCGAGAGCCACGCCCGTCCGCTGCGCTCGGCGACTACGAACTTCGCCCGCCCCAATGTCATCCGGCTGAAGACCTACGTCCGTGTTCCCCGCGGGGTGACCCGCCGCATCTCGAGGCGCGTGCTCTTCGCCCGGGACGGCTGGGAGTGCGCGTACTGCGGCTCGGGCTCGAACCGCCTGACGCTCGACCACGTCGTGCCGCGATCACGTGGTGGCACGTCGGTGTGGGAGAACGTCGTCGCGTCGTGCGCCCCCTGCAACCACAGCAAGGGCGACCGACTGCTCGAGGAGACGGGCATGAAGCTTCGCACCACCCCGCGACCACCGACCCCCGTGCTCTTCATCCGCCTGACGACCGAGTCGATCCCGGAGGTCTGGCGCACGTACCTGCCCGGCGTCGAAGCGGCCGCGGCGTAAGGAGGGCCGGGCGGGCCCTGCCGCCCCTACCGGGACATGGCACGCTCGACCGCTTCCTGCTCCTCGGGCGAGAGCGCGACCGACGATCGCCCGCGGTCGAGATCCTTGACGTAGATCCGCGCGTAGTCACGCCCCTGAATCGCTGTCACGATCGTGCCCGTACGGGTCGCGTCGAGCAGGGCCACCGACGCCGACTGCTGGCCGCCCGTGCCCTCGTACGCGTCGTAGCGGACGACCGCCGTGTTGGTCAGCGCGCCGTCGACCCGCCGGTCGACACGCGAGAGACCTGTCGCAACCTCGTCGACCGCGCGATGGAGGTCGTCGATCCGCCCTTGCAGGGACACCGCGAAGTCGAGGAGATCACCGTGACCGCTCCCGAGGATCACCGCCTGGCCGCTTTCGAGACGGGTGAGCCGGCGCCAGAGCACCAGCCCGATGACGAGCGCGAGCAGTGCCGCCGCGCAGGCTGCGGCCGCTACGGCAAGTGAGGCCGTCAAAGCGAGAGCGAGAAGATGACCGGGTACTCGGCCGTGTTGTTCTGCGTGTTCGTCTCCCCTTGAACGGGATCGACGTCGATCTTGACCGCGATCTGCTCGCCGAAGGGCACGAGCGTGCCGATCTGGAACGTCACCGCCTTGGTCTCGCCAGGATCGATCAGGGGAATGGTCTTCTCCTGCACGATCGGGTCGGGCTGCTTCGGAATCGTCAGCGTGACGACGAGCCGGACCTCCTGGCTATCGCCCGTGTCCTCGACGCCGACCTCGAACGCGAGATCGTCGGTCACGAGGATCGTGGTTTCCGTGGTGGTCGAAAGGTTCTGGCCGCTCGGGATCGCCCTGACATACGAGATCCCGCTCCCGTGCAAGCCGGACGGTGTTCCGCCGTCGTCGGCGCCTTGGATGCGCTGCCACGTGGCCGCGAGATTTCCCGGGGTAACGAGGTCGCCGTCGGCGATGAACTCCGATGTCGGAAGCGCGATCCCTTCGACCCCTTCGGACTCGAGCACGTCCCCCGCCGGGGCCTGAAACGAGTCCGACCAGATAACGTCGCTCGCAAGCAGGCGTTTGGCCTGCGTTGAGAGCTCCACGCCCGCGACCGCCGCGTCGGTCGCATCCGCGGTCTGCTGGAACGCCGTCTGCAGCCCGCGAAGTCCGTTGACACGGAACCGCAGGGCTTCGACCGCGCCCTCGTGGGCATCGTGCAGGGGACCGGGAGATCCGAGATCGCCCGCGCTCTGCATCTGGCTCTCGGCCGTCTGGACGAAGCCGCCGAGCTTCGCGTCCAGGTCTTCGAGTTTCTGGCCCGGTGTGGTCAGGGTGGTCGCGAGCTGCTGACCGAGGCGCGCGGACGCATTTCCGATGGCGCCGATCTCCGTCGAGTAGTCGCGGTAGCGCTCGGCCTTTCGGTCGCTGGAGCAGCCCTCGACCCAGACGGCGAGCAGCACCACGATGAGGATGGCCAACGCGATCAGCCCGATGAGCCGGAGGAGAGGCGTCAGGTTCCCCGGAGAGCGAAAACGCGGGCCTCGACCACGCGGGCCCCGGTCGCGCGGTGGGCCGGGTCCGCGTTCGGGAGGATCCTCCCACGACGGCGGCTCCTCCTCGCCGAAGAAGTCGAAGTCGAGGATGTCTTCGTCGCGCGTCGTCACGCCATCAATCCCGCTGCCACTCTAGATGCTCGATCGGAAATTGCGCGTGGCAGAGGAGTTCCCCACACGGCGGCCAAGAGGGCGCTACCCGTGTCGAGCGTCGCGATCGTCCCATCCACCCACGAGCTCGTGCTCGGCCGCTATCGCCCGGTTCGCCCGCTCGGAAGCGGCGGCTCGGGCTCCGTCTGGCTCGCTTGCGACGAGCGCACCGGGCTCGACGTCGCGCTGAAGATCATCCCGCGAGAGGGAAAAGCCGCCGCCCGTGCCGAGCGCGAAGCGCTGGCGGCCCGGCGCTTGCGTCACGAGCGGTGTGTGCGCGCGTACGACGTCGGACACGATTCGACTCACGTCTACATCGCCTATGAGTACGTGGCCGGCCGCACGTTGCGCGAGACGATGCGCACGACCGACCTCTCGGACGAAGCTGCCGTGGAGATCGCGGCGCAAGTGCTCGACGCACTCGCCCACGCACATCGGACGGGGATCGTGCATCGCGACGTCAAGCCCTCCAACCTGCTGCTCGAAGACAGTGACGGGATCGCCGTTCGCCTGCTCGACTTCGGGCTCGCCCAGTTCGACGGCGCCGACACGCTGACCGCCGTCGGCGATGTCCCGGGAACGCTGGCGTATATCTCTCCGGAACGGCTCGCGGGAGCGGAGGCGACGCCGGAGAGCGATGTCTGGGCGGTCGGCGTCCTGCTCTGGGAAGCGCTCGCGGGTCGGCATCCCTTCTGGGGCGTTCCACTCCAGGAAGTTGCCCGCGCGATCGAAGCCGGTGCTCCACCGCTGGTCAGCGAGCGGCGCGACCTCCCCCGGCGGCTCCTGGCCGCGATCGACGGCGCGCTCGCGCGGGATCCGGGACGAAGACCACGAGCCTCCGCGCTGGCCTCCGACCTCCGAAACGCTCTCGGCAAGGAGAGTCCTCGCCGCACGCCGCGTCGACCACAGGCGACCGAGATCGTGGCTATCGGCCCTCGCCTGCTTGTGCGCCGACTCGCTCCGTCCGGCCTCGCCGGGGTAACCGCCGCACTCGGCGCGACGCTGCTCCCCTTCTGGCCGCCCGCGCTCGTGGCGTTACTCGCGATCACCGCGGCGCTCGCTGCCTGGCGCATGCCGCGGGTCGGCCTCGTCGTTGCTCTGGCCGCTCCGATCTTCCCGCTCGGCAATGTCGCCCAGAGCGCAGCGATCCTGTACGGAATTCTCGCGCTCGCTTGGCTCGCACTCGTCTGGCGAGACGCCCGCTTCGGACTGCTCTTCGCGTCGGGTCCGCTGCTTGCTCCGATGGGACTGCTCGCGCTCGTTCCGCTCGCGGTGCAGCCGGCACGAGGAATCGTCTGCCGTGCGGCCCAGGGAGTCGTGGCCGTGCTCACGGCGGCGTTGTATGCAGGCGTTGCGGGAGACGAGCTCCCGCTTACCGGAGGATTGGCCCCGCGCTTCAACATCGCGCCGCAGGACTCGGTCGGAGAGATCGCGGTCGCTCTCTGGCAAGCCGTGCTGAGCGATCCGGCCCTGCCGCTCGGAGCCGGCGTGCTCGCTACCGCGGCCGCGGTGCTGCCCTGGGCTCGTCGCCGCTCGCGGTACGGCGTCCCGGCCGTTGGCGCAACCCTGCTGGTCGGCGCCGTCGGCGTCGGCGTGGGAGTTCCAGCGGCGGTGCTCGTGGCGCTCGTGTGGGCGTTGGCGGCGGCGGTTGCGGCCGGAACCCGTAAATAGCGGCGACGCGATCCGGTGCAGTGTCGTTACCGTCATCCGGCCCGCCGTGAGTTCCCGATCGAGCATCTAAACTCGCCGCCGAGGTCTATCGACACCCGATGTCCGTACTGCGCACGATCGAGTCCAAGATCGAAGGTCTCTTCGAGGGTGTCTTCGGGCGTGCTTTTCGGACGCACGTCCAGCCGATCGAAGTCGCACGCAAGCTCGTGAAGGAGATGGACGACCACCGGACGGTCTCCGTGTCGCGGGTGTACGTCCCCAACGAGTACACGGTCTACCTCTCCCCCCAGGACCGAAAGCAGTTCGGCAGCTACGAGGAGTCGCTGGTCGCGGAGCTGCAGGAGTACCTCGCCGAGCATGCACGCCGCGAGCGCTACGCGCTTCTGACCGCTCCGAGCGTGCTCGTGACCACCGACGAGGACCTTGCGGTCGGCGAGTTCGGGATCGCCACTCGTCTCGTCCAGGCGCAGGCAGCACCTCACGAGAAGCGGGAGCCCCCGCCGGCGGAGCTCCCGATCGAGCAGCCCGCGCAGACGATGGTCTATCGCCCGCCCACCGTCGTTTCGCCGACGCCCGAGGCGGAGGAGGCGCCTCCGCCTCCGCCGGAGAAGGAGGTAGTGACGCTGACTGTGGCGGGCTCCAAGCATGAGATCACCACACCGCGGGTCGTCCTCGGGCGCTCGCGCGCGTGCGATGTTCCCGTGCCGGACGTCAACGTCTCCCGGCGTCACGCCGAGCTTCGCCAGGAGGGCGCGACGTACTGGATCGTCGACCTCGATTCCACGAACGGCACGAGCGTGAACGGAAAGAGCGTCGCCCGGGAACGGCTCAGGGACGGCGACAGGATCACGCTCGGCTCGACGGAGATCGTCTTCGGGCGATCGCTGCCGTGACGCTCTTGGCGCTCGCGGCCGACGAGACGCTCCTTATCCTCAAGATCGTGTTCCTCGTCCTCCTGTACGGGTTCATCCTGCTGGTCGTGCGCTCGGCGACCAAGGACATCGGAGGCGCACCGCAGGAGAGCATCATCCTCGGCGCCGCCGAAGCGTCAGCGCTCCGGGAGGAGTTGGGAGTGCGCCCGCGGCCGCTGCGCTTTCGCGTCCTCGGTGGCCCGGGGCTCCCTGCCGGAAAGACGATCGAGATCGGCGCGGCCACGGTCATCGGTCGAGAGGACAACGTCGGTATCCATCTCGACGGTGACGAGTTCGCCTCCGGACAGCACGCACGCCTAGACCCGCGAGCGGACGGAGCCTGGGTCGAGGATCTCGGCTCGACCAACGGCACGTTCGTGAACGGAGAGCGCGTGACGGCGCAACGGCTTCAGGTAGACGACGTGATCCGGGTCGGTCAGACCGAGCTCAGGCTCGAAGCATGAAGATCGGGCGTGCGGCAGGAGTCACGGACACCGGCCGGCGGCGGCTCCGCAACGAGGACGCGTTCATCTGCGAGCCGCCGCTCTTCGCCGTCGCCGACGGCATGGGAGGGGCGCGCGCGGGCGAGGTGGCAGCGGGGCTCGCGGCAGCCGCGCTCGAAGAGGCAGGAAGTGAGACGTGCGGCGCCGAGGGCGTGGCCGCGCTCATCGTGGAGGCGAACAGGAGAATCTGGGAGCGCTCCCGCAACGATCCGCGTACCGCGGGCATGGGAACGACTGTCACCGCCGCGCTGGTCGACGCCTCGACCGGCGCTGTGGCCATCGGACACGTGGGCGACTCGCGGGCCTATCTTTTCCGCGACGGAACGCTCGAGCAGCTCACCACCGACCACTCCCTCGTCGCCGAGCTGGTCGAGAGCGGCGTTCTCACCCCCGAGGAGGCCGAGCGCCACCCGCAGCGCTCGGCGATCACCCGAGCGCTCGGGACCGAACCGACCGTCGAAGTCGATGCGTTCACGGTGCACGCCGAGGCCGGCGACCTCTTCCTCGTCTGCTCGGACGGGCTGTCGGCCATGATCTCGGACGACGCCGTGTCCTCGGCGATCGAGCTCGCGGAGCGAGATCCCGAGCGGGCAGCCGATGCGCTCGTCGCCGCCGCAAACGCCCGGGGCGGCGAGGACAACATCACCGTGGTCCTCTTCGAGATCGTCGACGATCGAGACATCGTCTCGGAGCCGGAGCCGGAGAACGAAGCGGAAGATTCACCTTCCGAGAAGGCCGGGCTCGCGATCGAGGGCACGCACGAAGAGGCGACCGAGCCCGCGCCAGCCGCGCCCGAGCCGAGCCGCCACGGCGCCGGTCCCGGTGGCCCGATCGCGGCCCTGGCGCTCATCGTCTCGGTGCTGGTGGTCGGCCTGCTCGTGCTCTACCTGGCCGTCCGTTGACCGCGAGGAACCGGGAGCTCGGGGGCGTTCTCGTCGCCGGGGTGATCGCCGGAACCGCGCTTGCGAGCGTCACGATCGCACGTGACTCGGAGATCTCGGCGAGCGCTGTCAGCTACGGAGCAGCCTTCCTCGCTCTCTATCTGGCAGCTCATATCGTCGTGCGCCGGACAGCGCCATACGCTGACAGCGCGCTGCTGCCGCTCGCCGCCGTGCTCACCGCCTTCGGCTTGACGCTCAACTACCGGCTCGATCCGGACGACGGCGGGCGACAGGCGCTCTGGGTGCTGATCGGCCTCGGAGTTTTCGCCGCGGCGCTCGTCGCGCTGCGCCACGACTACCGCGCGCTCGAGTCGTACCGATACCTCTTCGGGGTCGCGGCCGTCCTCCTGCTCCTGCTTCCCTCGGTTCCGGGGCTCGGCGAGCGAGTCAACGGCGTCCGGCTCTGGATCGACATCGGGCCTCTTCGCTTCCAGCCCGGAGAGCTCGCGAAGATCTGCCTGATCCTCTTTCTTGCCGGCTATCTCAGGGAGAAGCGCGAGGTGCTGGCGCAAGGGCGCCTGAAGGACTTCGGACCGCTTCTCGCGATCTGGGGCGCGGCCATGCTGGTGATCGTCCAGACCAACGACCTCGGAAGCGCATTGCTCAACTTCGGGATCTTCCTGGCGATGCTCTACGTCGCCACCGGGAAGGCGCTCTTCGTCGCCGCCGGACTCGCGCTTTTCGTGGGCGGCGCAGCCCTCCTCTACAACGCCATCGACCGCGTGCACGAGCGGGTGACGATCTGGCTCGAGCCCTGGACCGACGAGCGCGTGTTCTGCGCCCTGAACGGGAAGCTCGAGCTTCGGCAGAACTGCGCCTCGTACCAGCTCGTGAAGAGCCTGTACTCGATCGGGAACGGAGGATTCGGAGGAACCGGCCTCGGTGAGGGCACGTTCACCTCCACCGACGGGACGCAGCTCATCCCCGCGCTCGGCACCGACTTCATCTACTCGGCGATCGCGCAGGAGCTGGGGCTGATCGGAGCTGCCGCGCTTCTCCTCTGCTACATGGTCTTCGTCGCCCGCGGCATGCGGATCGCGCTCAGGGCACAGGACGGGTTCTCGAAGCTCCTGGCGGCCGGGCTCACCTTCGGCTTCGCGCTGCAGACCTTCGTCATCGTCGGCGGAGTCCTCCGGCTGGTGCCGCTGACGGGGATCACGCTCCCGTTCGTCTCGTACGGAGGCACGAGCATCGTCGCCAACTTCCTCCTGCTCGCCGGGCTTCTGCTTGTCTCGAACAGGGCCAACTCACCGCGGTGAACAGGCAGATCGTCAGGCTCACGTACGTCGCGCTCGCGCTCGTCGGCGTGCTCATTGTGATGACGACGTACTGGCAGACGTGGGCCGCGGCCGGGCTCGCCGACCGCCAGGACAACGCGATCAAGCGCGTAGCCGAGTTCTCGGTCGACCGCGGGCTCGTCTTCGCGTGGAAGCCGCGAAAGCGCGTCGCGCGGAACCGCGAGCGAAAAGTGGCGAGCAAGTCACTCTTCTTCCGCCGCTACCCGTACGGCGCGCTTGCTGCGCACCTTGTCGGATACTCGACCGTCGAACGCTCGCGCACCGGTCTCGAGCGCTCGCTGAACGACTATCTCACCGCGTCGAATGCGAGCCTCTCCACGCTCGTCGACAAGGCGCTCGACGAGTTCCGCGGCAAGCCCGTCGAAGGAAACGACGTTGTCACGACCCTGGATCTCGATGCGCAGGCGGTTGCGCTCGACGAGCTCGGCACACAATGCGGCGCCGTCGTCGCGCTCGATCCGCGCACCGGGAAGGTCCGAGTCATGGCCTCGGCGCCGAGCTTCGACCCCAATCTGGTCGAGAACAACTTTGCACAGATCTCCCGGATCGAGGCGGACTGCGAGCCCGCGGCTGCGCTGCTGAACCGTGCCAGCGCCGGCCTCTATGTACCGGGATCGACCTTCAAGGTGATCACCGCTGCCGCCGCGCTCGAGTCGAAGAAGTTCAAGCCCGAGTCCTCGTTCGTCGACCCCGGTTACTGCACGGTCTACGGGAAGCGCGTCAACAACTTCGACACGTCCTCCCCTTTCGGCACGATCGACCTCGAAGCCGCGCTCACGTATTCGGTCAACTCGGTGTTCTGCAACATCGGCAAAGCCCTCGGCGCGAAGCGCATCCTCGACACCGCGAAGCGCTTCGGCTTCTACGAAAGGCCGCCGCTCGAGACCCCGACCGACGAGCGAGCAGCGAGCGGCATGTACCAGCGCCGACAGCTGTACTACCCGAAGGAGGACTCCGACGTCGACGCGGGACGCATGGCGTTCGGGCAGGAGCGAATGCTCGTCACGCCCTTGCAGATGGCGATGGTCGCGGGCGCCATCGGCGTCGGCGGCGAGCTGATGGAACCACAGGCGGTCGACAAGATCGTCGGTCCGGGCGGGCGGATCCTCCTCAGACAGCGGCCTGCGCTGATCCGCCAGGCGGTGAGCAAGAAGACCGCTGACGCCGTGGCGACAATGATGCGACTCGCGGTCGAGCGGGGCACGGGCACCGCGGCCCAACTGTCGGGTTACTCCGTCGGGGGCAAGACCGGAACGGGCGAGACGGGAGTGCCGGGATCGAACACGACGTGGTTCATCGCCTTCGCAGGCCGGGACGACGAGAGACCGGCCGAGCTCGCCATTGCCGTCGTTCTGCAGAACCAATCCGGCACGGGTGGGGCAACGGCCGCCCCGATCGCCCGCGCGGTAATGCAGGCAATCCTGTCCTAAAGGGAGAATCCCTAACCTCTACACGTCATGGCGATACAGAACACCCTCACCGGAACGCTCTTCGCGAACAGGTACCGAGTCACGAGAAAGCTCGGCGGCGGCGGCATGGCCGACGTGTACCTCGCCGAGGATCAGGAGCTCGGGCGCCGAGTGGCGGTCAAGATCCTGCACGAGCGCTACGCCAACGACGACCAGTTCGTCGAGCGCTTCCGCCGCGAGGCCACGCACGCCGCCGGTCTCTCGCATCCGAACATCGTCTCCATCTTCGACCGCGGAGAGACGAACGGCTCCTACTTCATCGTCATGGAGTACGTCGAGGGGCGGACGCTGAAAGAGCTCATCCGGAGCCGTGGTCCGTGCCCCATCCCGGTCGCCATCGCGTACACGCGCCAGATCCTCTCCGGCCTGCGTTACGCCCATCGGAACGGCGTCGTGCACCGCGACATCAAGCCCCACAACGTGATCGTCGATCCAGAGGGCGTCGTCAAGGTGACGGACTTCGGGATCGCGCGCGCGGGCGCCAGCCAGATGACGGAGGAAGGCGCCATCATCGGCACCGCGCAGTACCTCTCGCCGGAGCAGGCGCGCGGCGCGCCCGTGGATCAGACATCCGATTTGTATTCGACCGGGATCGTGCTCTACGAGCTCCTGACCGCGGAGGTGCCGTTCTCCGGAGATACGCCGGTCGAGATCGCCATGAAGCATCTCTCAGAGGTTCCGAACCCGCCATCTGCGATCCGCCCGGAGGTGCCCGACGACCTCGACAACGTCGTCCTGCGCGCGCTCTCCAAGGAGCCGGCCGACCGCTACCAGTCCGCGGCCGCGATGGACGCCGACCTCGAGACCGTCGCCCATGGCGGTCATGTGCCGCTCGAGACCGCGGAGGCGGCGACCGTCGTCCTCGCCGGCGACTCGACGGGAGTGACACAGGTCACGCGACGCGCACGGCCCGGCGACGCGCCGCCCTTCGATCCGACGCGCACCCGGCGGGGCGCAGCCTGGCCGTGGCTCGTCGGGCTCGGCCTCCTACTTGCGCTCGCTGTCGCAGCCTTCTTCTTGTACGAGCCGATCAAGGATCGGTTCAGCGGCGCTGAGCAGGTCGCGGTTCCGTACGTCGTCGCGCTGCAGGAGGCGCTGGCGCGGAACGCGATCAACGACAAAGGCCTCCAGCCACGCGTGCGGCGAATCTCGAACTCGGACGTCGAGGAAGGCCTCGTATTCGCGCAGCGCCCCACCGAAGGCAAACGGGTCGACCCGGAGACGGTGGTCACGATCGACGTCTCGTCCGGAAAGCCCGAGGTGAGCGTGCCCAGCCTCGTCGGACAGTCCCGTGACAGCGCCGTTGCGGCGCTCACGCAGATCGGGCTGGACGCTCAGGTCGTGGAGGTGAACTCCGACCGCGACGAAGGCACGGTCGTCGCACAGAGCCTGGCGCCAGGAACGGTCGTGGTCGAGGGAACGCGCATACGGATCAACGTCTCCAAGGGGCCGAAGCCGGTGATCGTGCCGAACGTCGTGAACCAGCCATACGACCAGGCGGCGCTCGAGCTCCGGCGAAACGGCTTCGGCGTGACCCGGGTCGATGTCTCCTCAGATCTGACGGAGGGGATCGTGGTCGATCAGGACCCCAGCGGTGATTCGGAAGCCACGAGAGGGACGACGGTCACCCTGTCCGTGTCCCGAGGTCCGTCGACCGTAGCCGTTCCAGACGTGACAACCCAGGACGTCACGATCGCTCAGACGACGCTCGAGAACGCCGGGTTCCGTACCAGGGTGGTCTTCGAGGACATCGACGATCCGAGCTTCGACGGAATCGTCATCTCCCAGGATCCCGTCGGCGGCTCCCAGGCGGCCCCTGACTCGGTGATCACGCTCTTCGTCGGGCGCTTCACGGGGGAAGAGACGCCACCGCCCACGACCGAGCCCCCGACGACGCCGGAGTCGTGACGCGGCGCCTTCGCGTCGCGGTCCTCTCGGGCGGACGCTCGAGCGAGCACGAGATCTCGATTGCCTCTGCCCGGTCCGTCGTGGGAGCGCTCGATCCGGATCGCTACGAGACGAGCGCGATCGAGATCGGCCGCGACGGGCGCTGGCAGCTTTCGGGTGGCGTTAGATCTCTTCCCACGACGGCGACCGAGACCCTCCCCGTGCTCGCAGACGCAGCGCCTGCCAAGGTGCTTGCCGAGGTCGATGTCGTGCTCCCCATCCTCCACGGGCCGTTCGGCGAGGACGGAACGGTGCAAGGTCTCCTCGAGCTGGCCGGCGTCCCCTACGTCGGCGCAGGCGTCGCCGCTTCCGCGCTCTGCATGGACAAGGACCTCTTCAAGGCCGTGCTCCGCGATCGCGGGATCCCCGTCGCGCGGAACGTAACGCTCCGAGATGGCGATGCGGCTCGCCACGAATTCTCGTATCCGGTTTTCGTGAAGCCCGCGCGGCTCGGCTCCTCGGTCGGTATCAGCAAGGTGCACGCTGAAGATGAGCTCGGACCGGCCGTCGAGCTCGCGCGGAGACACGACGACAAGGTGCTGATCGAGGAGCTCCTCGAGGGGATCGAGGTCGAGTGTGGCGTCCTCGGCAACCGCGATCCAATCGCGTCGCAGGTCGGCGAGATCGTCGCCAATGCCGAGTGGTACGACTATTCGGCGAAGTACGACGAAGGCGGAATGAAGCTCGTCGTTCCCGCGCGGATCCCGCCCCAGGTCAGCGAGCGCGTTCGTGCGATCGCGGTCGAGTCGTTCGTCGCCACCGAATGCGAGGGAATGGCTCGCGTCGACCTTTTCGTGCTGCGAAGCGGCGAGGTCGTGGTGAACGAGATCAACACGATCCCTGGCTTCACGGCGACGAGCGTCTACGCAAAGCTCTTCGAGGCCTCTGGCATCGGGTACGGAGAACTCCTGGACAGGCTGATCGAGCTCGCCCTCGAGCGGCACGAACGTCGCTCGCGGCTCGAGTTCTAGAACCCGGCGAGCAAGCGCTCCGTCTGAGCCGCGTGCCAGTCGAGACCGAGCTGCGCGAACCGTTCGTCAGCCCGTGTAAGCAGCTCGTCGTCGCGGCGCACGGCGCCGAGCGCCCGGAGGGCGAACGGCTCGAGCAGCGTGCCCTGCTGAAGCAGCGAGGGAGCCTCTCGCTCGATCCAGTCGTGTCGTCGGAGCGCAACGAGGACGTCTAGCCGTGTTGCGAAGACAGCAGGGCCCCAGACGAACGAGCGCTCCAAGGGCAGCTCTACGAGTGCCTCGGCCGAGGCACGATCGCCTCTCGCAAGTGCGATTCGAATCCGGGGTCCGCTCAGATAGGTCTCGTATCCCTGCCCGGCGATGCGCCCGGCTTCCTGCTCGAGCTCCAAAGCTCGCGTCTCGTTGCCGAGAGACAGGTGAGAGAAAGCCAGCAGCAGAAGGTCACGCGAGTTGCGGGCGCACGGCGTGGCCAGGTTTCTCGCGACTGCGTCCAGAACATCGGCGGTTCCCGCGGCGAGTGCATCCCAGTCGCCGAGACCCTCGGCGATCTCCAGAGACAGCGAAACCGCGTGCAGCTGGTGGTGGTGTGAAAGGCGTTGGGACAGGTCTCGATGCAAGCCGGTCAGGCGCCGTGCCTCGCTCACCTGACCGACGGCGAGGGCGGCGGGCACTCCGGACTCGTAGGCCTCGCAGAGTTGATCGGGATCGTCGACGTCGGAGAGGAGCTCCAGTCGGCGTTCGCTCCACGCAGCAGCGTCGTGAAAGCGATGCCGCTCGAACGCAGCGCCGCTCCGCGCGCCGAACACGTGGGACCGGAGCTGGCTGTCTCCCAGTGCCTCGGCGAGCGCCCCTACTCGCTCGAGATCCTCGTCCGAGACCTCGGCCGGCTCGATGTTCGCCCGGGCGACGAGGGCCCGCACCTGCGCCTCGCTCCCGTCTGCGGCGAGCTCCAGCGCCCGTTCCACCCACTCTTCGATCAGATGCCGGTTGAGCCGGATCGACCACATCGCCGCGCGAATCGAGGCCTGAAAGGCGAGAAATGCATACGCGTCGGCTCGCTCGGCATCGTCGAGAGGGCCCTCGAGCGCCTGCAGCAGCGCGCTCCGCATCGCGTCGCCGTCATAGCGGAGAGCCTGCGTCTCCCCGATCTCGCGCCACAGCTGCGCGCGCTCGTATTCGTCCTCGCACAGGTGGACCGCGCGAGTGAAGAGCTCGACCGCCTCGTCCATCTCGTAGCGCCCTCTGGCCAGCTCGCCTGCGCGGCGGAGCCAGAAGACTGCTCGCGCGCGTAGCGGGACAAGCTCGGGCTCCGAGCCTGCCCACACGAGATCGGCGTCTTCGGGTCGGACGGCCTCGGAGTAGTGGTACGCGAGGAGCGGGGCATGCTCGTCCTTCGCGCGATCGTTGCGCTCGAGCCACTCTGCAAAGGAGGCGTGCAGACGGCCGCGGCGGGCTTTCGGAATGCTCGCGTAAGCCACCTCGCGCGTCAGAGCGTGCTTGACCGCGAATTCGCGCTCGCCAGCCATCGACGAGCCCGTGCTACGCCGGACGAAGTCGCGCTCCTCGAGGAGGTCGAAGTCCGGCTCCTCTCCATCCAGTAGGTGGACGACCGGACGCGTCCAGAAAACACGGCCGACGACGGACGCTGCCTGGAGCGCCGCTTTCTCCGTCGCCGGAAGTCGGTCCATCCGGGCGGAGAGAACGGCGTGGACCGTGTCGGGCACCGTGAATCCGGGCCGCCGCTCCCCGAAAGCCCATTCGCCGTCTCTCCGCTCGAGCACGCCGGCGTCGAGGAGCTCGCCGACGAGCTCTTCGACGAAGAAGGGGTTCCCCTCGGCTCTTTGCACGACGAGCTCCCGAAGCTCGGAGGGAAGCTCCACGGCGAGTAGCTCGTCCAGCAGCCGTGAGGTCTCGCGCTCAGGGAGAGGCTCGAGCCAGATCGTCGCCGCGTTTCTCCGGCCCGCACCCCAGGTCGGGCGGCGATCGAGGAGCTCCGGACGAGCGGTCGCAAGGAGGACGACCGGTCCACGTGTATCTCGTGCGATGCGCTCGAGAAGATCGAGCAGGTCGTCCTCGGCCCAGTGAATGTCCTCGACAAGCATCACGGCGGGTCGCTCGGTAGCGAGCTCCTCTACGAAGCGGACGGCGGTCTCGTGCAAGCGCTCGCGCGCGTCGAGCGGATGGAGCCTGCTGGCGCTGTCTAGGCCGAGGGCGAGCCCGAGGATCTCTCGCCCCTCCAGCTGCCGCCTCACCTCGTCCGGCGAGTCGCTGCCGAGGATTCCGAAGTGCTCCTTCAGCACCTCGCCGAGCGGCCAGTAGGTGATTCCGTCGCCGTAGGGAAGGCAGCGGCCGGTGCGGTGGACGGGCGCCGGATCTTCTTCCGACAGCACGTCCCAGAGCTCTTGGACGAGCCTGGTCTTGCCGACACCCGGCTCGCCGACGATCGTCATGAGATGCGGCTCCCCCTGAGCGACGGAACGCCTGAACGTCGCGAGCAGGAGATCGAGCTCGCTCTGCCGCCCGACGAATACGCGCCGCAAGCCCCCCAAACCGCGCGGGCGCGTGAGGCTGAGCGCACGCAAGACCGGCATGCACGAGACGCCGCCCGGCTTTCCCTTCGCCGCGACGACGCGTTCCTCGCCGAACTCGAAAGCGCCCCGCGCGAATGCGACGGTCCGCTCGCCCGCGAGGATCTCTCCCGGCTCCGCGGCCTGCTCGAGGCGGGCGCCGACGTTGACCGCATCGCCCGTGACGAACGAGCTCGATTCCCGAGCCTTCCCGACGACCACCTCGCCGGTGTTGACGCCGATACGAAGCCGAAGCTCCTCCCCGAAAACCTCGGCGAGCCGTCGCTGCATCGCGAGCGCCGCGTGCAAGGCGCGCTCCGCATGGTCTTCGAGCGCGGTCGGGGCGCCGTATGCCGCCATCACCGAGTCCCCCGCGAATTTCTCGACTGTTCCGCCAGTGCGTTCGATCTCCGCCGCCATCGTGTCGTAGAAGCGGTCGAGTCTCACTCGCACACGCTCCGGGTCCTGGCTGTCGGCCAGCGCGGTGGACCCGACGAGGTCGGCAAAGACGACGGTCGCAAGCTTGCGCTCCTCCGTGGCCAGAGCCATACCACCCTCGACAGCGGCGCCGCAACCCGGACAGAAACGGGCCTCCTCCGGAAGGCTGGCGCCGCACGCGCTACACGTCCTCATGTCGGAAGTCTTGCCGAGTTCGGATGCCAGGTGCTAGCCCAAAATCGCGATCAGCGCCTCTTCCCAGACCTCGAGCCCTTCGTCCAGCTCGCCGTCCGAGACGGTGAGCGGGCAGAGCACACGGATGCAGTTCCCGTGAACGCCTGCCTTCAAGAGAAGCAGCCCGCGCCGGAGCGCCGCCTCGATCACCTCGGCTACAAGGTCCGGTGCGGGGCTCTTCGTTGTCGGATCCTCGACCAGCTCTATGGCGAGCATCGCTCCGAGTCCGCGCACGTCTCCGATCTGTGGCCAACGCGCCTGCCACTCGAGCATCCGGGTGCGAAGCACATCACCGACGATCGACGCTCGCCCCACCAGATCCTCGTCCTCGAAGACGTCGAGGACCGCTCGCGCCGCGGCCAGCGCGACCGGGTTGCCGATGAACGTCCCGCCGATCGCTCCCTGGCGCGCCCCGTCCATGATCGCAGCGCGCCCGATAACTCCCGACAGGGGCAGGCCGCCGGCGATCGACTTCGCCACGGTGATCAGGTCTGCCTCGACGTCGAAGTGCTCCATCGCGAACATCCGGCCCGTCCGCCCGAAGCCGGTCTGCACCTCGTCGGCGACGAGGACGATCCCGTGCTCGTCGCAGACCCGACGGAGTCCCTCGACGAAGGCGGGTGGAGCCGGAACGAAGCCTCCTTCGCCCAGCTGCGGCTCGAAGACGACGGCCGCGACGTGCTCGGCCGGAACATGGGTCGCGAACATGCGCTCGAGCGTCGCGAGCGCCGTTTCGGTATCGGGACCTCGATAGGCGTTCGGATAGGGCGCGCGATACACCTCGGGAGCAAAAGGCCCGAGCCCGGTCTTGTACGGGTGCGTGCGGGAGGTCATCGTCAGCGCGAGCAACGTCCGACCGTGGAAGGCCCCGTCGAAGGCAATCACCGCCTGCCGGCCGGTGTGCAACCGCGCGAGCTTGACAGCGTTCTCGATTGCCTCCGCCCCGGCGTTGAAGAAGGCGCCCCGGGTCTCGCCCGAGATCGGAACGAGGTCGCCGAGCCTTTCTGCGAGCTCGACGTACAGCTCGTACGCGACCACCGTGAAGTCCGTGTGAACGAAGCGCTCCGCCTGCTCGGCGATTGCCTGGACGACTCGGGGGTGGCCATGGCCGACGTTCATCACTCCGACGCCGCCGACGAAGTCGATGAACGTGTTGCCGTCGACGTCCGTGATCGTCGATCCGTGCGCTTCCGCGGCTACGACCGGCGTGTGCACGGAAAGAGGCCTCGCGACGGCGTGCGCCTCACGTTCGAGAATCGCTCGCGCGCGCGGACCCGGAATCTCCGTGCGGAGCTCGATGACTCTGGTCGCCGCCATGGTCGGAGCCTACGCGGCGGGGCGTACGGCGAACGTGCATCCTCTGACGAAGGTGGATCTCCAGGACCTCGACCGGGATCCGATCGTCTCGCTCCGCGGTGCCGAGGACACCTTCACGAACCGGACTTCGCGCAAGGGAAGGGAGCTGCTCGAGAACCCGCGGGCCGCGCTCATCTTCCACTGGCCGGAGCCGGGACGACGGGTCCGGGTCGAGGGCCAAGTCGAGGAGACCAAGCTCGAGCTCTCAGCGGCGTACTGGGAGAGTCGGCCGGGAGGCAGCCGGATAGCCGCCGAGAACCGGCTGCACGACCGAGTTCGCTTCGCGCTGTCTGCAGAGGGCTGGACACGCGACCGCTTGGCGCCATGAACCGCTCTACGGTGGGGTGAGCGTGCCGTCCGTGTACACGCCGGAGGCGTTCCAGATCAGATAGCCCTTCGCGCCGGCAAGGCGCGCGGAGTAGATCTGGGCTCGCACCTCATCGACTCCGTAGGGGGTCGTGAAGCTGAAGTCCTGCACCCACGGGAGCAGCAGCGCATCGTGCCCCTCGAGTGCGCGATTGAACCGACGCAGCGCGCGCGCGACCGTCGCTCCGGGTGACGCTCCAGGATCGGCCAAGCCGAGCTCACCCGCGCCGAACAGGGACGGATAGGTCATCGCGTACACGGCATCGAGATGCGGGGCCATGTGTCGCGGAATCTGTCCGATGCCCATGTCGCGCATCGCGGAGAGCCCGAATACCGCGGCCGAGACTCGGACACCGAGCGGCTCCAGTCGACTGGCCGCGTAACGTACGAATGCGGGAGCCGCTTCGTTCTTGCGCATACCCGCTCGCGTCGAGTACACGGCGCCGTCGACGTCACCGTCGGACGGGAACCGCACATAGTCGAACATGATCTCGTCGAACCCGGCCTTCGCGGCCGCGACGGCGATGTCGACGTTGTACTCCCAGACGCGGCGGTCGTACGGGTTCGTCCATCCCAGCCCGGCGGAGTCCTCCCAGACCGAGCCGTCGCTCCGCCGAATGGCGAGATCCGGCCGGCCATGGGAGAGCACCGGATCCTCGAAGGTGACGATCCGACCGATCAGGTAGAGGCCGCGCTCGTGAACGAGACTGGCGGCAGCGCGCGCGTCATAGAACTCGCGCGTCGCCCCAACCGTATTCGCCAGCTTCAACGAGCTCGCGGTGAATCCGACCTGCCCGTTCTCATCCTTTACGTCGAGCTCGATCGCCGTAAGCCCGTCCCGCTCGAGATCGACATACTCCGCGAGCTTTCCTGGAAGCGACGCGAGTCCCATGGTCACGTGGACGCCGCGGATCTCGACCGGCAACGGCCTCGGACCGGAGGTGGAGGGCGCTATCTCGTCCGGTGTGCTCGCGGACGCATCCGGCGACGTCTCGGTCGCATCGCTGACCAGCCGCGCGCCGAGTCCGAGCACTGCGACCGTCCCGAGCAACGCTCCGATCAACGCGGCGCGCTGTCGGCGCTTTCGTCGTCGCACCGCAGCCCGGCGGTCACGGAACCGCTCGTTCGGGTCGATGGGTGGAAATAGCATCGACACCAGGGGGAAAGACCTTACCGCAGTCGCACCCTCGGGCAACGACCGAACGGGCGACTAAGTTACAACTTGTTACAAAGTGCGCGGGTCGTAGAATCGCCGAGTGGTTCTCTCCGACCGAACGATCCGTCGGCTGATCGGCGAAGGTCGCATCGGCGTCGACCCGTTCGACCCCGATCTCATGCAACCGTCCAGCCTGGACGTGCGCGTCGATCGCTACTTCCGCGTGTTCCGCAACTCCCGCTATCCGTACATCGACGTGAAGGCCGAGCAAGAGGGTCTGACCGAGCTGGTCGAGGCCACGGATGGAGAGGCCTTCATCCTGCACCCTGGCGAGTTCGTCCTCGGCTCGACGCTCGAGCGCGTGACCCTCCCGGACGACCTCGTCGCCAGGCTGGAAGGGAAGAGCTCGCTCGGTCGCCTTGGCCTCTTGATCCACTCCACCGCCGGCTTCATCGATCCCGGGTGGGACGGACACGTGACGCTGGAGCTCTCCAACGTTGCCAACCTCCCGATCACGATCTACCCGGAGATGAAGATCGGGCAGCTCTCGTTCGTGCAGCTCTCGGAGCCGGCGGAGCGGCCGTACGGGTCAGAGGGAATCGGCTCTAAGTACCAGGGCCAGCGCGGGCCGACACCGAGCCGCTACTGGCAGAACTTCGACGACTCCTGACGAAGGCGAAGAGAGCTTCACCCTACGCGGGCGGCTCGCACTCCGCGGGTCCATCCCCGCCGAGCCTGGAGAGAAGCGCAGCCAGCTCATCGAGCTCCTGCTCCTCGAAACGGGTACAGAACAGTTCGTCCACCTGCGCGAAGTGCGTCGCCGCTGCGGCTCGCAATGTCTCGAGCCCCGCTTCCGTCAAGACGGCGTAGACCACCCGGCGATCGCCGGCACACGAACCGCGCTCGACATAGCCGGCTCGCTCGAGGCCGTCCAGCAGACGGGTCATTCCTGACGCCGTGAGCAAGAGCTCGCCGGCCAGATCGACACGGCGCATCCGCCGTTCATCAGATTGCGCGAGCCGGAGCAGCACCTCGAAGTCGCTGATGGTGAGCCCGTGGTCCGCGCTCAGCTGCGCGTTCAACTGCCGCGTGGCCGATGCATGCGCGCGGAGCAGCGACACGAATGCCTGCGTAGCTAACGGTTGAGGTCTCAATACTTGACTAGTCATCTTTTTACGTGTAAGTTACTTGCGTACTCAATAGTAGCGGACGCAAAGGAGAGAGTCCATGACAATCGTTGCAGAGACCTCGGCCACCGTGATCCCGACAGGAACGTGGTCGATCGATCCCGTTTGGTCGGCCCTCGAGTTCGAGATCGAGAAGCTCGGGCTCGTGACCGTGAAGGGCCGCGTGCCCGGCTTCACCGGAACGATCCAGGGTGGAGAGTCGCCGTCGATCGCCGGAACCGTCGATGCATCCAGCATCACGACCTTCGACGAGACCCGGGACGGGCACGTGCAGGCCCCCGACTTCTTCGACACGGAGCGGTACCCGGAGCTTCGCTTCGAGTCGACTTCCTTCACCACCGAACGTGACGAGTTGACGGTCCAGGGCAACCTGACGATCAAGGACGTCACCAAGCCCGTCGAGCTCAAGGGCCGCTTCGTCGGGGCCGGCGTGGATCCGTACGGGAACGATCGGATCGGCATCGAGTTGGCCGGAACCCTCGACCGAACCGCGTTCGGGCTCAACTGGAACGCGCCGCTTCCCGGTGGCAACTTCCTGCTGCCGAACGAAGTAGTACTGAGGGCCAACCTCGCGGCGGTCAAGGCAGCTTGACGTGAATGTGCTCGCAATCTCGGGCAGCCTGCGGGCGGAGTCCTTCAACACGGCTCTGGCCCGCGCGGCCGTAACTCTCGCACCAGCCGGCGTCGTCGTCGATCTCTATCGCGGCTTGGAGCTGCTTCCACCGTACGATCAGGATCTGGACGAGGGGACGTCGGAGACGCCCGCCGCGGTCGCCGACTTCCGTGAGCGCGTCGAAACAGCCGACGCGCTCTTGATCGTGACCCCCGAATACAACGGCTCGATCCCCGGGGTCCTGAAGAACGCAATCGACTGGGCGTCGGCGCGCCACCGCGGCAGCTCGTTCAAGAACAAGACAGTCGCGATCGCCGGGGCCACCACCGGACAGTACGGGGCTATCTGGGCTCAACAGGACTTGCGCAGGATCCTCGGAATTGCCGGAGCTCGCGTGAGCGCCGGCGAGCTGCCGGTCTCGACCGCCCACACGCGATTCGACGCACACGGCGAGCTGGTCGACCCGCTGGTCGCCCGACGACTGCAGGCGCATCTGGCCGCACTGGTCGCCGAGGCGGCGCCGCTCCCGGTCGCAGCCTGAGCGAGAGTAGAGCTGAAAGTGAAGAGGGGCCGCACGAAGCGGCCCCTCTTCCCTACGGTGACCAGCGTTGAAGTAGTAGAGGCGCTTCCCGGCACGGAGCCTCTTCCGAGGCAACCATGCGGCGCGAGTCGCGAGCCCCCTACGCTGGCTAGGCGGTTCCCGGTGGTCCCGGGGGCACGCCTCTACCCGCTGGTACCTCCGCTGCCCGTACAGTCATCACTCAAGCCGGACCACCTCCTT
>Ga0183260_10001016_pt1 | contig 23789 bp, 17 predicted proteins | sample AntDrymUQ4972206_2_FD_129768 | JGI IMG/M metagenome (GOLD analysis project Ga0183260, IMG submission 129768) | Polar desert sand microbial communities from Dry Valleys, Antarctica - metaG UQ497 (22.06) (version 2) (version 2) | ecosystem: Environmental > Terrestrial > Soil > Desert | place... | reverse complement strand
ATCGCAGGTTAGAGCGTTGCTTAAAGTAGATGAGATTGACCAGAGCTCGTGCAGTGCAGGACAAGTGGGATTTTATTTATGGGGGCATGTGCCGGAACCCTTTACTTTATATAAAAATATCAATATGGTACCGGCAGGTTCCTATATGATTGTAAGAATGAATGATGCAAAAATTAATAAATACTTTTCTTTACAAAATTTGTTCATCGAAAGTTCCAACGTAGCAAAGCCCAATCAAACAATCGTTGAAAAAACAGAGATTTTGAAAGCTGCTTTAGCAGATTCAGTTAAACATCATCTTGTAGCCGATGTTGATATTGGAGTTTTTTTGTCAGCAGGATTAGATTCGTCAGTTTTAACTGCTTTAGCTGTAGATAGTTCCACCAGTAAAATAAATACTTATACATTAGCATTTGATAAATTTGCGGGCACTCCCCTGGATGAGTCGAAAGCCGCTGAAAATACTTCAAGGCATTACCAAACATCTCATCATTCAAAAATAATTGATAAAGATTATTTTTCAGCTTTATTTGATAACCTCTTAGAAAGTATGGATCAACCTACCATAGACGGAGTTAATACTTTTTTGATAAGCAAGATTGTAGCCGAGCAGGGAATAAAAGTTGCTTTATCCGGGTTAGGCGGAGATGAATTATTACATAGTTATCCGCAATTCATTTTGATTTCAAAGTTAAAAAAACTTTTTTCCTGGACTAAAAATACCCACTCTTTAAATGTTCTTTTTCAAAATACAGTTTCTTCTATTTCCGGAAAGTTAATTCCACCTAAATACGCAGGAATAATGACATATGGGTCATCTATAGCCAAAGGTTATTTTTTAACGAGAGGATTATTTATGCCATGGGAGTTGCATAAATTTCTTCCAAATAATATTATTCGTGAAGGTTTGGAACAATTGGATACGATTGCAAAAATTGAAAAAACTATAGAAGGTGTTGAAGATGAAATGATGCAAATATCATTGCTGGAGTATTCTTATTATATGAAAAACCAATTGTTACGTGATGCAGACTGGGCTGGGATGGCGCATTCATTAGAAATCAGAGTCCCTTTTGTTGATATCGAGCTTTTAAAATCTGTTTTACCTTTAATGAGCAAAAGTCCAAAATTACATAAAAGTGCATTATTTTCTGTTCCAGCAAAACCGCTCCCTATGGAAATAATCAACAGAAAAAAGACGGGTTTTAATATTCCAGTTCCCGAATGGCTACACGAATTAAACGGTATAAAAAATGATAATAATTACAGATCTTGGGCTTCCTATGTCCTTAATAAATATACCAACAGATCATCGTTATCTTGAAAACTAAAATATTAATTTTTTCTGAGTATTTTTCCCCGGGGTATAAAGCCGGCGGCCCCATAAGATCAATAATAAATATAGTTGAGGGGTTAAAGGATCACTCCGAAGTTTACATTATTACAAAAAATAGAGATTGGTCAGAAGCTGTTCCTTATCCTGATATACCAGAGAATGAGTGGGTGTTAATATTTGAAAATGTAAACGCTTTATATTTAGATCCTAAGAAAATAATACCCAGTGTACTTAAAAAACATATTGAAATAATTAAGCCTTCGTGGATATTTTTAAATAGTATTTACTCTCCTCTATCCAGAAATGTATTTATGGTGTTATTAAGAAATAAAATAAATTATAACATTGCAGTGGCTGTACGGGGCGAGTTGAGTACAAAAGCGATTAGTATACGTTTTTTTTTAAAAGTACCTTATCTGCTCGCTTTAAGAGGAAGTGGATTAACAAAAAGAATAGTATGGCTATCTACTAATTTAAAAGAGTATGCTGAAATTAAGAAAGTATTTGGTAAAAAAAGGCAAGTGAAGGTAATAGATAATATCCCTAGAAACGATAAGGTTATTTGGAATCCTTTAAATAAAACAAGGGGTAATCTAAGATTAATTTTCCTTTCGAGAATTGATAAAATGAAAAACCTGCACTTTCTACTTAGTATCTTAAATAAACTGGACTTTGGTAATATCATTTTAGATATATATGGAAGTGTTAAAGATAAAACCTATTTGCAACAGTGTAATTTATTAATTTCAAAGCTTCCTTCAAATATAAAAGTTAGTGTTTGCGGTTCTGTGAACTCACATAATGTATTAACGGTACTTAAAAAGTATCATTTTTTGGTTCAGCCTTCATTATCTGAAAATTTTGGTCATTCCATATTTGAAGCCTTTTTATGTGGAATTCCTGTAATTATTAGCGACAGAACTCCATGGCGGAATTTAGAAGAAAAATCTATAGGATGGGATTTAGATATTTTTAATGAGTCACAATGGATTCACGTATTGAATTACGCCCTTAATATGGATGATACGGAATACAGAAGTTTTTCAAAAAACGCAATTGATTTTTCACAGCATTATTTAAAAAACCATCAAAGTATAAAGGAAATTAGAAAGCTTTTTTTAAGTGAAACATATAATGTGATGGAAGTATAAATAATTAGGATAAATGCGGATATTTTAATAAGAAAGAAAAAATTCGAATGTTAAAAATACTAGTTACCGGATGTGCCGGATTTATTGGCAGCCATCTTTGTGAAAAACTCTTAGAAGATGGGTACTCTGTAGTCGGCATAGACAATTTTGATGATTTTTATAGCAAGACTATTAAGATTGATAATATGAAAGGATATATTAATAATCCAAATTTCATTTTTTTCGAACTTGATATTACTAAGCGTTTAATTAGTAAGCTTCCACAAAATATAGATATAGTAGTACACTTAGCAGGCAAAGCCGGTGTGCTACCATCGATTGATTATTCGGGTGATTATTTAGCTTCTAATGTTTTTGGTACTCATCAGGTATTAGAGTATATGCGAAATTGTAATATAAAAAAATTAATTTTTGCCTCATCTTCTTCTGTTTATGGCAATAATAAAAGCATTCCGTTTAAAGAAACGGATAATGTTGATAACCCTATTTCACCTTACGCATTTACTAAAAAAGCTTGTGAGCTTTTAAATTACACTTATCACGGCTTGTATAATATTGATGTTATTAATCTTCGTTTTTTTACTGTTTTCGGTCCTCGTCAACGACCTGATTTAGCCATACATAAATTTTTAAAAAGAATCCTTAATGATGAACAACTAATATTATATGGTGATGGAAATTCTGCTCGAGATTATACTTATATAACAGATACGATCTCAGGTATAAGCAATGCTATATACTACTGCATCTCAAAAAACAAATTTTTTCTAACCCTTAATCTTGGTAATAATCTTCCAATTAAGTTGATTGATATGGTGAGGTCTTTGTATAAATTAACAGGGAGAGCTGAAAATTATATACATGAATCAATGCAGGCGGGAGACGTAGATATTACATATGCAGATATTACCTTAGCAAAACAGGTTTTAGATTATTTCCCGAAAACCAGTTTTAATGAGGGATTGCTAAAGTTTATATTTTGGTTTGTAAATCAGAACGAAACACCACAGCCAATAATATGTACCTCTTCTGCCGGCTTAAATAATAATTATAAATAAATTGATAAAAAATGAATCCATAAATTTGATTAAGAAAGCCTTTAAGGAGGATATTTGTTTTAGGCGTTTAAATAAAACTGATTATTAAATATTCTTATATGCCAAAAGCATAAAGGGTAACCAAATAAAAACTTTTGAGCATCAGATCAAAAGCTATTAACATTATCATGTTTAAAAATAAAATACTCTTAATAACTGGTGGAACAGGTTCATTTGGAAATGCAGTATTGAAACGTTTTTTAAATACCGATTTTAAATAAATACGAATATTTAGCAGGGGCGAAAAAAAACAGGATGATATGCGACGGATCAACAATGATGATCGTTTGAAATTCTATATCGGCGATGTTCGTGATTATTCCGCAATAGCATTTGCAGTTAAAAACGTTGATTACATTTTTCATGCTGCTGCGCTTAAGCAGGTACCGTCCTGCGAATTCTTTCCGATGGAAGCAGTAAAAACAAATATAATTGGCACATCAAATTTACTGGATGCAGCATTGGAACATAATGTAAAGAACGTGGTTGTACTCAGCACCGATAAAGCAGCTTACCCTATAAATGACAATGGGTATGTCAAAAGTTTTAATAGAAAAGGTAATGATAGCAAAATCGAGAAATATAAATAAAGGACAGGGTTTTTTTACCGGGTAATTTGGCAAATATTTTTAAGGGATAATGCTTTTAAAAATAAAATCGATGTCCTTTTTACTCCTTTTGGCACATATACAGGAAAATTTCGACCATATATTTCCATGTCACGAAATATGATGATTTTTGACAAAAAACTTCAACAAGAGTTTGGCATCTCTTGGATGAGAGTAAAATTAATTTTATTAAATTATCAACAAAAAAAGGCTTTCAAAAATGCTCAAGGAATCATTTTTCTTTCTCATTATGCCCAGAATAGTATTGGGAAACAGGTAAATCTCAAAGGAATTGTGTCAGCAATTATCAACCACGGGGTCTCCGATAATTTTAGATTAGAACCCAAAGAACAATATCCAATTATTTATTATGATTTAAAAAAAACATTCAATTTTTTATATGTATCTACAATTTGGAAGTATAAGCATCACGCAAATGTTTTAATGGCAATCGCAAATCTAAGAAGGAAGAATTATCCGATATCAATCACTTTTGTTGGAAATGGTGAGCAAAAAAATGTAGCCAAGAATTTAGAGCAATCAATTAAAATATATGATCCTAAAGGCGAATTTGTTACTTGGATTAAAGGGGTAAAGTTAAACGAAGTGATAAGTCATTATCAAAAAGCAGATGCTTTTGTGTATGCATCCTCTTGTGAAAATATGCCCAATATATTAATCGAAGCCATGTCTTCGGGTTTGCCTATAGCATCGTCTTCTTACGAACCAATGCCTGAATTTTTAAAAGATGCGGGCCTGTATTTTGATCCAAGAAATGTAAACGAGATAGAATCTGCACTAGAAAAAATGTTAGTTGATACGGAATTAAGAAAAACCCTATCAAATTCCTCCTACAATTATTCCGGTAATTTCAATTGGAATAAATGTGCAAATCAAACATTTTCGTTTTTACAAAAAATAGGAAATGGAGCACTTTAAGATTACCACAATAGATAAAATCAATTTTCTTCTCAACAAAAATTTAAATAACGGCCAGTAAATTATTATAAATGTATGGATTATACTAAACAATCATTTGCTTTTAAATTAAAAAAAACAATACGATACATTAGGTTATATGGATTATCTAGAACTATAATAAAAGTGAAGGGGCAATATCATATGAAAAAGCAATATGAAACTTTGCCAGAGATTCCAACTAAAAGTAACGCAGAACAACATGTAGGGCTTTTAGGATGTGGAAATTTTGGATTTTCAAATATTGCATATTATCTCAATAAACAGTATGGCAAAGTATTAAGAGCCTCAATGGATATTAATATAAACCGGGCAGCATCGGTCTTTGAAGAATACAAAGCTTCTTATTATACAGATGATGCACAAAAAGTAATCAATGATCCAAATATTAATTTGCTTTACATAGCATCTAATCATGCATCTCATGCAGAGTATGCTATTCGTGTATTAGAAAATAATAAATCAGTACATATTGAGAAGCCTCATGCAGTTAGCGAAGACCAATTGGTGAGGTTATGTCTTGCAATGCAAAGATCGAAGGGAAAGGTCAGATTAGGTTTTAATCGTCCCAACAGTAAATTAGGCAAATTGATAAAAAAGCAACTTGAAGCTGAGCAAGGGGCTGCAATGTTAAATTGGTTTGTAGCAGGGCATGAAATTGAAAAGGAGCACTGGTATTTTGCGCCTGCTGAGGGTGGACGAGTTTTAGGTAATCTTTGCCACTGGACAGACCTTGTTTATAATATGATAACTGGTAAAAAGTACCCGATTACCATTATTCCTACAAGAGCTGAAAAATCTGATTGTGATATAAGTGTTAGTTATGTATTTGGTGAAGGTTCAATAGCAACAATAACATTTTCAGCAAAGGGGCACACTTTTGAAGGAGTTAGGGAAACTTTAAATGCACATAAGGGAAACTCGCTGATTGAATTGAAAGATTTTCAAAAATTAAGAATTGATCATATTGAGGAAGTTAAAAAGAAAAACCTTGTACGCCGGGATCATGGACATCGATTAGCTATAATCAATAGTTATAAAATGTTGCAAGATTCACAGCTTGAGGAAAGTGTTGAATATGTTTGGAATACTGGTTATTTGGCATTAAAAACAAAAGAAGCTTTAGAAACAAACTCTACTGTTGTTATCGATGATTTCCAAAATTCTTTCTTATTAGAAAAATCCAAATAAATAATAACTGTTGAAGCAAATAATCCAGGATCTTAAAAAAGGAAATACAATCCTTGAAGAGATACCTGCACCAATAGTATACCGCGGAAATGTATTAATCAAAACACACCGCTCTTTAGTAAGTCTTGGTACCGAAAGAATGCTTGTAGAATTTGGTAAAGGAAACCTCATATCAAAAGCAAGGCAACAGCCGGAAAAAGTTAAACTGGTAATTGATAAGATAAAAACAGAGGGATTAATACCAACTCTTGAAGCTGTATTTAATAAATTGGATGAGCCGTTACCGTTGGGATACTGTAATGCCGGAGAAGTCATCGGTGTTGGCGAAGGCGTTACAGAATTCAACATTGGTGATAGGGTGGCCTCAAACGGCCACCATGCAGAAATCGTTTCTGTTCCAAAAAATCTTTGTGCTCTTATCCCTGATAATGTAAGCTATGATGAAGCGACGTTTACGGTAATTGGTGCGATAGGATTACAAGGTATTCGTTTGGTAAATCCTACATTAGGAGAAACAGTTGTTGTAATAGGCCTGGGGTTGATAGGTTTAATAACTGCGGAGCTTTTAATGGCAAACGGATGTAATGTTATCGGATTTGATTTTGATGATGAGAAAATTAATCTTGCAAAAAGCAAAGGTGTTAATGCATTCAACTCATCATCAATAGATGCTGCAAAAACAGTAGAGGGTTTAACAGATAGTGCAGGTACTGATGCCGTTATCATTACGGCTTCTACCAAAAGCAATGAAGTAATAAGCCAGGCTGCCCAAATGAGCCGTAAAAAAGGCCGGATAGTTTTAGTGGGTGTAATTGGATTGGACATACAACGTTCTGATTTCTTTAAAAAAGAGCTTTCTTTTCAGGTAAGTTGTTCGTACGGTCCGGGGAGATATGATGATAATTATGAGCAGAAGGGTAATGATTATCCCTTACCTTATGTTCGCTGGACAGAAAAAAGAAACTTTGAAGCTGTTTTGAATGCGATTTCAACTGGGAAGTTAAAGGTTCAATCTTTAATTACTGAAAAGTTGCCGTTACAAGATTATATGAAAGTATATGGAAACATGAACAGTGGTTCTATAGCTTCCATTTTAGAATATCCATTAGTTGGAATAAAAGTTAATGATACATCTTCATCAATAGTTAAAGTTAAGGAAGCTACTTTTGCTTCCTCAAAAGGGGTGATTGGAATTATTGGTGCCGGTAATTTTACCAAGATTACTTTACTTCCTTCTATGAAAGGATTGGGAGCTCACTATAAATATATTTCAAGTGCCGGTGGACTTACAGCAAAAGCATTAGCATCAAAATATGGTTTTGCTTATAGTACCACAGACTACAAACAAATATTGCAGGACCAAGAAGTGGACCTCGTAATGATAACTACCAGGCATAATACTCATGCATATATGTGTATTGAGGCTTTAAACGCAGGTAAGCATGTGTTTGTTGAAAAGCCCCTGGCATTGAATGAAAACGAATTGCAGGAATTGGAAAAGGTTTATCATAACCCACTTACTAATGGTACTATCACAGTAGGTTTCAACAGAAGATTTTCGCCTTTTATTCAAAAAGCCAAACAATTAATTGGTTCAACAGAACTTCCTGTCAATATTATTGCTACCATAAACGCAGGCTTTGTTCCTGCAGATGTATGGGTGCAGGATATGAAAGTGGGCGGTGGTAGGATAATAGGGGAAGCTTGCCATTTTGTAGACTTAATGACTTATCTTACCGGCAGTAAGGTAATAAAAGTTTATATGAGTTCATTAGGTGCTAATCCTTCTGAAAATACAGATAATGCGATCATTACATTAAAGTATTCCAATGGCTCCCAAGGTGTCATCAATTATTTTTCCAATGGCAATAAATTATATTCGAAAGAGAGGATTGAAATTTATAGTCAGGAACGGACGCTTATTATTGATAACTTCAGAAAAATGAGGGGCTATGGTTTTAAAAAATTTTCTTTTATGTCCTGCAGGCAGGATAAAGGGCATAAGAATCAGTTTTCTTTATTAATAAAATCTATAAAAGAAGGGGGGGACTCATTAATTCCTTACGACGAACTTATCAATACAACCAAAACAACTTTTGCTGCCTTGCGTAGTTTAAAGAGCGGAGTTACAGAGACAGTCTGAAACAAATAATCAGGAAATAAGCAGAACTTAATGAAATTAACTTTAATAGCGGGCGCCCGGCCCAACTTTATGAAGATTGCTCCGATTATTGATGCAATACATAAAGCTAAAAATGAGGGAAAGGAAATATTTTATCGTTTAGTACATACAGGTCAGCACTTTGACAGGAATATGAGTAATAGTTTTTTTGAACAGCTCGGAATTCCTGATCCTGATATAAACCTTGAATGCGGTGGTGGCACTCAGGCCGAACAAACCGCTAATATCATGACCAAATTTGAGAAGGACCTGATGATTAATCCCTGCGATCTTGTTTTAGTTGTTGGAGATGTAACTTCTACGCTTGCCTGTTCCATAGTTGCTAAAAAATTACATACAAAGGTTGCTCATGTTGAAGCAGGCATAAGATCGGGTGATCTTACAATGCCGGAAGAAATTAACAGGATGGTAACTGATTCAATCGCTGATTATTTCTTTACCACGTCAGAAGTTGCTAACAATAATCTAAAAAAAGCAGGTATACCTGATAAACGAATATTTTTTGTTGGTAATACTATGATTGATACACTGCTTAAACATGAACTAAAATTTCAAAAGCCAAACATATGGGATGAAATTGGTTTAAGGGAAAAGGAATATTTTATAATGACGCTTCATAGGCCTGCCAATGTAGATAAACAAAATAATTTAAAGCATTTAATTGAGAAAATTGTGCTTGGAGCAAAGGAATTGCCTGTTATTTTTCCGGTCCATCCACGTACGGCAAAAATTTTAAACGGAATAGAAATAAAAACTACAAATCTTTATGTGATTGAACCCCTTGGATATTTTGAATTTAATTATTTGGTGAAATATGCAAAAGCTGTTATCACAGATAGTGGTAGTATTACAGAAGAGACAACAGTATTGGGTATTCCATGTTTTACCATGAGGAATAATACTGAAAGGCCTGAAACTGTTTATTTAGGTACCAATGAGTTAATTGGTACCAACCCTGATAATCTATCCCCAGCTTTTGATAAATTATTTTCCGGTAAATGGAAAAAAGGATCCATTCCTCCACTTTGGGATGGATATACAGGAGAAAGGATCGTAAATCACTTAGTGAACATTTTTAATAAAAGTGAAGAAGCTTTATTTGTATTGGAACACTATACGGTTTCTTAAATTAAAACAAATCTTTTACCAGATTTATTATAAATTTAAAGCTCCGCTTTTACCCTTTATACTATATAAAAAATATTTTAAAAATCCGCTCTATCCAATTGTTCTGAATACAACGGTATTAATAAATTCCAATGGTAAATATATTAGGAATAATACCTTTCATTTTTTAAATCTTACTCATAGCTTTAAAAATGATGTTGATTGGAATTTTGAAAAATATGGAAAATTATGGAATTACAATCTTCAATATTTTGATTATTTGCATGATGAAAGAATAGAAGAAATAGAAAAACAAAGATTGATTGAAAGCTTCTCAGCTCAATTAATTAAAAAAAAAATACCTCCCGAAGCTTATCCCGTTTCTTTAAGGCTAATTAATTGGATAATTTATTATTCGAAATCCGGATATACTTCGGATAATTTTGAAAAAACCCTAAAATATCAAATTCATTTTTTAGAGAAGAATCTGGAATATCAGATATTAGCTAATCATCTTCTGGAAAATTATTTTGCGCTATTTGTTTGTGCATATGCTTTAAAAAATGAAAAACTCACCCAAAAATCTTTTTTAAGAATTGTAAAAGAGTTAAAAGAACAGGTCTTGAATGATGGTTGTCATTATGAAGGCTCGCCCATGTATCATTGTATTATTTTAAGTAAACTACTTTTGATAATAGATATAATACAACAAAATACATGGATAAATATAAATGAAGAAATATTAAGAGAAAAAGCAGAAAAGATGCTAGCCTGGCTAAATTCATTTTGTTTTAAAAAAGGTTCATATGCTCATTTTAATGATTCGGCTGATGGCATAGCCCCGGAGCCTAAAATCTTATTTGAACGTGGCAAGAAGTTGGGTTTGAAGATTGAAAATATACCGCTAAAAGAAAGTGGGTATAGGAAATATGTTTCTAGAATTTATGAGGCAATAGTTGATATAGGAAATATACTACCTTCTTATCAACCTGGTCATATACATAGTGATATATTTAGCTTTACGCTTAATTATAAAGGGAATCCTGTTTTTGTTGATACAGGGATTAGCACCTATGAGTATAGCCCGAGAAGGTATTATGAACGATCTACGATTGCACATAACACCGTAGTTGTAAATGATCTGAACCAATCTCAGGTTTGGGGTAGCTTCCGGGTAGCTCGCAGAGCTAAAGTAAATATTTCAAATGAAAATGAGTATTCAATAAAGGCTTTTCATGATGGTTATTTTAAGGAATTTGGTGTTATTCATACCAGGCAATTTTTTATTAGAAGTGCTTCATTTGATATAACTGATGAAATAGTAAAAAAGGAAAATATCAATAGTGTTGTTGTTGCTTTGTTTCATTTAGATACTTCAGTTTCTGTTACTGAACTTAATGGTTTTAACGTGCAATTATCTAACGGCCTTAAATTATGTTTTCAAAATGCGGAAACAGTATCAATAAATGATTTCCAACAAGCATGCGGGTTTAATAAATTGATATCTTCAAAGAAGATCGTAGTTTCATTTTCAAATCAGTTACATACTCAAATTTCGATTGCGTGAAACGAATTTTATATCTTACTTTTTATTTTGAACCTGATCTCTGTGCAGGCTCATTTCGTAATACCCCATTAGCAAAAGAACTGGCAAGCCAGCTTCACGGAAAAGCAATTGTGGACGTTATTACAACGCTTCCAAACCGGTATAAAAGTTTTGCCGTTGATTCGCCTGAAGAAGAAAAAATTGATAATTTAACCATCAGGCGTATTAATATGCCCGGGCATAAAAGCGGTTTTATTGATCAAATGAATTCTTTTAAGCATTATTTTTTTCAAGCGAAGAAGATCGTAAAAAATAAGCAGTACGATCTGGTTTTCGCTTCCTCATCAAGACTTTTTACTGCTTACACAGGCTATGTTCTTGCAAAAAAATTGAAAGTGGCCCTTTACCTTGATATCAGAGATATTTTTACCGATACAATGAATGACGTGATCAAAAGCCGCTTTATTAAGATAGGCTTGATTCCGGTATTGCGGTTCTTTGAAAGAAGAATATTCAGGTACGCATCGCATATCAATCTTATTTCACCCGGTTTCCATTCTTACTTTCAACAATATAAAACGCCTAACTATTCTTTTTTTACAAATGGAATAGATGACGACTTTATACTGGATAAAAATGATCCCGGAAATACGATTGATACAGATAAGCCCATAGTTATTACTTATGCAGGAAATATTGGAGAAGGACAGGGCTTACATAAAATTATTCCAATGGCAGCTTTATTGGCAGGAGAAGAATACCTTTTTAGAATTATCGGGGATGGCGGAGCTATAGGTTTACTGAAAAATGAAATTAAAAAACTTAAAGTAAAAAATGTGTTATTGGAAAAGCCGGTTAAGCGAAAAAAATTGATTGAGATATATAAAGAGTCGCATTTTTTATTTATACATCTTAATGATTATAAAGCATTTGAAAAAGTATTGCCCTCCAAAATTTTCGAAGCAGGGGCTTTTCCAAGACCCATTTTGGCAGGCGTTAAAGGATTTGCCCGGCAATTCATCTTGGAAAATATTGATAATGTTATATTTTTTGAGCCGGGGAATGCTAATGACCTGATAAATAAACTTGCGCAATATACTTATCATTGCGAGTCACGAGAATCTTTTATACAGGCGTACCGCAGAGAAGAAATCAACAAATCGTTGGCAGCATCTATTCGCAGTTATTTATCATTACAAAACGTAATTGCACTCACTGGGGCTAAAGGTGTAAGCTTCCCCAGAGTTCGGCCGTTTAAAAGCTGACCGAATTGTTTAACTGAGCTACTCTCATTTTCACCTTAGATTGAATATGGTATCCTGTTTTAACAATTGGATTTCATTATTTTCTCCTGAAGAAAGAGCTACCTCCAAACCTTTTTAACGTAGCCCGTTTTCAATAGTGATTTGAGCACCCGAAGTGCCCACAATTTTATCAATATTGATAAAAGAAACATATGCTTTAAGCTTTTTGGGGGTTGATGCCTTTTTCCACCACTTGTCTATATCGTAAGAGATTTTCAGCACTCCGTTCTCAACTTCCGTAATAATACGATCACGGAATTCTTTTTCTGTAGCACTGATTGCGAGGCCTTCTGTGTTGCTTTGGGTAATAATCAAATCAATGCCATGTGAAACTTTAATCGCCTGAAAATTGCTCACTTTTCTTACTTCTGCATCGGGATCATTAATAACCCTGCCCTGTGCAAATGAATAAGCGGTAATAAGGATAGTCAACAAAAACAATGTGATTCTTTTCATAGCTCATTTTTTATTAGAAACGAAACAGGTCATGAATTATAGACTTACTTATAAATGGTTTTGATGGTGCTCAATAATTCTAAAGTTGTGTGCAAAGTCTATTTACTTTTTTTGAGCCACGTAGTTACCTCTCCACCTGTTTGGCTTGCATCTGCATAAGGCACTAAAATAATGTTCTCTGTTTTGCCCTCTGCATCTGCGTTTACCTGGTAAGCCTGTGTGCCTACCCAGTTTTTTGGCAATGTTTTCGTTACCTCTTTTAGTTGAACATTTTGGGGGATACTTATATTATTTGGAGATGTCTTATTCAAACTTTTATCAAACACTAAAACCTGCGGTCCGCGTTGAAAAGCAACTGCGCCGGGGTAACTGATATTGCCATCCAATAACTTTACAGGCATCGTAAACTGAACATTTACTTTATCGCCTTTGCTCCATGTTCTTTTAATCGAAATCAAGTCTTTGCCTGATTTTTTTTGATCAACTCCATTTATTGATACTGTAAAATCATCTGCCCAATAAGGTTTGCGTAATAAAATTTCAAATGCGGTTTTTGCAGATGGTTGCACATCAATTGTAACATTTCCTTCTTCAGGAAAAGTGGTTTTTGTAATGAACTCTACAGAGGTTTTATTGAGATTAGAAAGATTGGTTTTATAAACACCAGGCTGATAAAAAAGAAATGATGGACTTCCATTTATTTTCCCATTTGCAAAAAGCGGTACCATAGCTATACCTCTTGGTATGCTTGACATGCAGCAGGTAATTTTACAGCTGTAAGGCTTAACACCCATTAGCGGTGTGTAGTAACTAACACAACCTGTCTGTGGATTTTCTGCACCTGTTAAATGGTTGTAAACAGATCGCTCTAACTCATCTAAATATTCCATCTTTCCAAACAGAGATAACAATTGATAATTCAATTGTATCCATGTAGTGGTTACACAACCTTCGCCCATATTGTCTTTGGTGGTTGCAGGTAATACATGGTCATCCAGAAAATGCTCACGTGAACTTGCCGTGCCGGTTATGTATAACCGATTATCTGTAATATCCTTCCATGCTGTTAATACAGGTTTCAAAAATTGCTGGTCGTTGGTTGCTTTATAGAGTTTTATCAAACCCACAATGTTTGAAAGCATTTCATAAGCTTTTGCATTAGCAGTTTTATCAACCCTTCCAATTGAGTCAAGCGTTGAAATTATTCTTGGTCCACTTTTATTATTGAAGCTTTGTGTTAAGTAATAACAGAAGTTGAGGTATTTTTTGTTTCCTGAAAAGCGGTACAGATCAACCATTGGATCTAACACACTTGTAGCCGCCATTCCTACATGTGTTCCTGCTTTAATAATATCCAACTGATTTTTAGCAGTGCCAAACGTGGAGGATAATAAATTACCAATTTTTTCTGCTGATGCCAAGGCAGGTTTATAACCGGATAATTGATAGTAACTGAGTAAGCCGATAAGATTGTACTTATGGCTCCAAACATCCCAACTTGTCCACTGGCTTTCGGCATCATAAGTACCCAGGTATCCGTCGCTTAGTTGTGATGCTATCAATTGTTGTACAGTGCGGTCAATTTGTATTTTTAATTCGGGGTCTTTAGTATTTTGATAAGTGTTACAGGCAGCTTCTAAAAACTTACCCACATGCTCACCAATCCAGGGATGCGCCCCGGGTTTATTTATGTAACCGGCAAGCAAAGCTGCTTCATCAACTTTGTGCAAACGTTTGTCTTTGTTGGCTTTCAGCTTATCGCCCAACCAACCTTGTATAGTTTGATTTTCTAATGATGCCGGGGTAAAATATTCTTTAACCTTGTTTACTATGAGTGGTTGTGTTGTTTTATAACGGATGCTTGTGTAACCATATTCTGCATTGCGTTTTGCAGTATAATTATATGAAGGAATTGAAACGGTGTATTCTATTTTTAGAAATGGACTTGCAGAGCGATATGGAAAATCAAAAACATTTTCTCCCGGCTTTAAAGTGATTTTATTTTGAACAGTTTTTAAAACCTGCTGATTAGCATTAATAAATTTGGTACTGATATTTGCCTCAATCTCTTTGGTTAATTTGTTTTGAATAATACAATTATAAACAGCCGCTTTATTATTTACCTGCTCCTTAGCCGTAACATCTTTTTCACCGGATGAAATTAAAAACATTACATCGGGCGTAGCTGAACGAATGTTTGGCTTTTCACCAACACTGCTTCCACTGCCCCTATGCAATATGCGAATGGCTATGGTGTTTTCTTTGTCCCATAAAATATCGTTTGCAGGCAACAGGTAAGCTCTTTTTAAATCGCCTGAACTGGTTGAACCAATCAACTTTCCATTCAGGTAAGCATCATCTTCTTCTTTAATTTTTCCTAAATACAAAGCAAGCGCACCCGTTTTATTTAGTTCATTTTTTAACGAAGAAGGAATAACTATTTTTTTACGCAGCCATATATAATGACTTGCAGAATTAGACAAAGCATTCTTATCCCATTTCAATGCACCGGCATCAACTATTTTCCAGTCTGCATCGTTAAAGGTGGTTGAGGGATATTCTTTGTTATCCCCTTGCGCAAACTTCCATTCACCATCTAATGAAAGCTTTTGGGCAAACATTAAATGACATTGAAAAAGAAAGAGGAAGAGTAGACTGATATTTTTAAAGTGTTTCATTTACCAAAAAGTTATATGATGTTTTATGAATGTTTCTTCTTTTTTTATTCACCATAATTAAAGCTGATGCAAGCATGGCAGTACAAGTCCCGAAACAAGTTCGGGATGAAGCATAACTGCCTTTCGTTCCTCAAGGCGTTACTGCTAACAAGTGCGATGCCCGTCCGACCTGGTCTATCCGGGCGGGCAACGAAAGCCTTATCGGGGCTCAACCGCCGGGTACAAAAAAGATTGAGTATATATTTCATGAAAGATGACTGTTATTATAATTAGACATTATAATATTTCCAATATCATATCATAGCCCCTTTAGGGGTTGGGGTTTTATAAACCTGATAAAATCAGCAGCGTTAATCCTGCAACAAAAAAGAAGAACATTGCTGTTACTAATGTGTTGGTTCCCTTCGGTGAATTCTTAAATTCTTTCCAGATAAATACACCCCACAGAGCAGCAATTAAAGTTGCTCCTTGTCCCAAACCGTAAGAGATGGCAGGACCGGCTTTACCTGCGGCAATCAAATTAAAAGAGGTGCCGAGTCCCCAAATTAGGCCACCTAAAATGCCCGTTAGGTGTGTACGAAAGTTGCCACCGAAATAAGCCGCATAACTGGTAGGCTCACCAACAAACGGCTTCTTTATCAAAATGGAATTAAATAAAAAATTACTGATGAAAATGCCCACAGAAAATACAAACACCGCCGTGTAGGGCGTCATCTTTCCCACTGCCGGAGAAACAAAATTATCCAGATCCATAGAGGCTGCTATAAAGCGATAAAAGAAGGACATGAGCACACCGGCAACCAGGGAAAGAACAATCCCTTTTGAAGAAACTGTTTTAGCGCCCGCTTCTTTTTTGCGGTAAGCGGCAGCGTTAAATAATATGGCAACCACCACCATTGCCACACCGGCAAATAACAATACCGAATTTCCTTTTTGATCGGCTGAATAATTTACAATTACACCCAGTACCAACGCAATTCCAATGCCTACCGGAAAGGCAACAGCCATACCTGCAATTGCTATAGCCGCCGACAATAAAATGTTAGCTGCGTTAAAAATTACACCACCTAACAATGCACTGCCGATGTTGGATGAACTTGCCTGCTTTAAATCTGTTATAAAGCTTCTACCCTCATCTCCCATGCTGCCTAAAGTAAATGCAGAGATGATGGAGAACAATAAAATGCCGATTACATAATCCCAATAAAATAATTCGAACCTCCAGCTTTTGGCGGCAAGCTTTTGTGTGTTAGCCCACGAACCCCAGCACAACATTGTTATCACACAAAAAAGAATGGCAGTTGAATAAGATTGAATGATGAACATGGTTTATTTTTTATTGTTGATCAATTTGATTTCTGTAAGGTGCTGATGATTGGGCACCCATTTTTGTTACAGAAATGGCGGCGGCTTTGCAGGCAAACGCAACTGCATCTTTCCAATCTTTATCTTCTGATAGTGCCACTACCAGAGCGCCATTAAAAACATCGCCTGCTGCGGTGGTATCCACGGCATTTACTTTGTGTGTTTCAACCATGCCCTTAAAATCTTCTGCACAAACATAAGCACCTTTGCTCCCCATTGTGATAATGATATTGATAACACCTTTTGCCTGTAAAGTTTCGGCTGCCTGCTTTGCGGTTTCTTCATCCTTAACTTCAATGCCTGTAAGAAGTTCAGCTTCTGTTTCGTTAGGTGTAATTAAAAAAAGCCCTTCGTAAACTGATGATGGCAAAGTAGCTGCAGGTGCAGGGTTTAGTATCAATTTCTTTTGATGAGTAATAGCATACTTTGCTAAGTATTCAACTGTTGCCAAAGGCGTTTCTAACTGCGTTAAAAAATATTCAGCAGTTGATAAAGCATCTTGTGCATTTTCTACATCTTTTGCTGACAACATTGCATTGGCACCTGATGCCACAACAATTTCATTCTCACCTTCAGCATTTACTGTTATTAATGCAACACCTGAAGGCGCATTTTCTGCTTTTAATATCTGACTGACGTTTATATTTTCTTTTGCATAATGATTGATGGCATTATCCCCGAAAAGATCTTCGCCAACTTTACAAATAAAAGTTACATCGCCGCCCAAACGTGCTGCTGCTACAGCCTGGTTAGCGCCCTTGCCACCCTGGAACATAAAAAAGTCTCCACCCAAAATAGTTTCGCCGGGTTTGGGAAACCTTTGTGTTTTCAATACCATATCGGTGTTGGAACTGCCGATGACTACAATGGTTGGCTTCATTAGTAATCAAAATAATTTATTTTTTGCAAGCTTCTCTCCCATCAAAGCATTCAACAGCGTGCTTTTACCGGCATTAGGCTTTCCGAATATATTTACAAATCCTGCTTTCATATAGCCCCCCATCCCCCGGTAGGGACCTTTACCCCTGCAGAGCCGCCGCTCCACTTACAATCTCCGTAAGCTCTGTAGTAATAGCCGCCTGCCTTGCACGGTTGTAAGAGATTTTCAAACTCCTCAGCAATTCATTTGCATTTTCACTTGCCTTATCCATGGCAGTCATGCGGGCTCCATGCTCAGATGCATTGGCGTCCAGAACAGCTTTATATAACTGTGTGTTTAAAATCTTCGGCATCAGTTCGGCCACCAATTCTTCTTTGTTGGGATCAAAAATAAAATCTGCTTTCACACCTGTGCCCCTTGCCTGAGCTTTTGGAATAGGTAAAAATTGCTCTAATACAAATTGTTGCGTTGCGGCATTTTTAAACTCACTGTACACCAGTTCCACTGCATCAAATTCTTTGTTTTGAAAAGCTGTAATAGCTGCCTGCGAAGCCTGCTGCACTGTTTCAAAAGTCAGGTTTAAAAAGATATCCTTGTGGGTATCGCTTACTTTAAAATTATTTTTTGAAAAATGTTCATAACCTTTTTTTCCTATGCTCCAAATGGTGATATTTCCTTTGGCAGATTGCGTATTGTATTTTTCTTTTATCGTTTGCTTGGCAAGTTTAATCACATTGGCATTGTATGCTCCTGCCAGCCCCCTGTCTGATGTAATTACAATTAATAAAACTTTTTCTACCTGCCTTTCTTTTGCAAGTGCGTTTCCACCTTCCACTTCCGTATTACTTACAATATTGCTAAGCATTTCCTGAAGTTTTTTTGCATAAGGACGCATTTGTATGATGGCATCCTGGGCCCGGCGCAATTTAGCAGCACTCACCATTTTCATTGCCTTGGTGATTTGCTGTGTGCTCTGCACTGATTTTATCCTGTTCCTGACTTCTTTTAACTGACCAGCCATAGTAAAATTTGAAAGTAAGGTGTAGGCCCTGCAATTGATGATGCCCAGGCCTCAAACCGGGCGCAAAACTAAGGCAAGAAGGTGATATTTCCCATCCATCACATTCCGTTCAGTTCGAATATGCGCCGGACGCCATATTCTATGCTCAACCTGCCTCCCACCTTTGTACCTTTTTCTATGGGGCGTGACTGTAGTCTATATATCTCTAGTGTTACCGGGCCATTTTTTATTTCTTGCAAATCTGCTTTTGTAATTTTCAAAAGCCCGTTTTTTATACTGTCTTTTCTATTAATGTCATTGGTGTGAAAAGCAGTATCTGTCAGCACGATCAGCACTTCTTCTTCTTCGTCCAACCCTTCCAGTTGAATTTCTAAATTATCGCGGCTTAATGCCTGGGGTAATGAATCAGCCAGCGCAAAGGGATTAAATTCAAATTCCTCGGTATATGTTTTGGCGCCATTTGTAAAAGTGATGGTATGCGGTCCTATAAAATCTTCAATTAAATATCTGGCTTCATAGTAAGCACCTGTGAACCCTGCACTGTCTGCCTCCAGCTTTTCCCCATCAAGGGCAACACTGCTCCCTTCTTTTAATTGCAGGTTCTTTCCATTATTATCGCCGGCTTTATATTGCAATAGCACCGCCATTTGTCCTTTTTCTTCTTCGCCGAATATTTTGTAGTCAAAATATATAGCATCCGGATCTATCTTTTGTGCAATTCGATCTTCATGATTGGTACAGGAAATAACCATGGCGGTAAAAACAAATAATAATATTCTGATCGTTTTCATTCGATATTTTCCTATAAAATGCTTAGCAACCCACTATGTTAAAAAAAATAAAATTAGGAGCGAACTAAAAACAATGTCGAAAGCCTGCCGGGGCCTCATCATGGCAATGATTTTCTTAATCCAATTTTATAAAATTCCTTCACAGTAACCGATGCAGCAAGCAAGATAGCCAAAGTCTATTTGAATTATCTTTGCAGGCGATGTCAACCTGGCTGCTAAATTTCTTTAGCATCTTTTTTGACCATCCAACTATCCCGTTTCAAAACTCATAACACTACCTAATAAATCATATGGCCGGTATATTTTCCAAAATTTTTGGTGGCAGCAAATCGGAAAAAGATGTAAAGCTTGTCGCGCCCCTTGTCGCTAAGATCAATAAACATTTTGACGCTTATGCTTCGTTAAGCAACGATGATCTACGAATTAAAACCATTGAATTCCGTAACCGCATTCACGCATATCTCAAAGACATTAATGCAAAAATCGAAGACACCAACACACGTGCAGACGAATTGCCTTTCAACGACCTCATGGGTAAAGACACCATTTACCAGGAAGTAGATAAATTGAAAAAAGACAGGGATGTAAAAATAGAAGAGGTCTTAAAAGAACTCCTTCCCGAAGCATTTGCGGCGGTGAAAGAAACTGCACGACGCTTTAAAGAGAACAAAGAATTAACCTCACTCGCAACTGAACTCGATAGAGAACTAAGTGTTTCTAAAAATTACATACATATCAATGGCGACGAGGTTACGTATCAAAACTCATGGACTGCAGGTGGCGGTGAAATAGTCTGGAATATGTTGCACTATGATGTGCAGCTCATTGGTGGCGCCGTATTGCATAGTGGAAAAATTTCTGAAATGGCAACAGGTGAAGGAAAGACACTGGTTTCCACTTTGCCTGCATACTTAAATGCACTGGCCGGCGAAGGCGTGCACATCGTAACTGTAAATGATTACCTCGCCCGGCGTGACAGTGAATGGAACGGACCTATATTCGAATGGCTTGGCCTGCGTGTGGATTGCATTGACAAACACCAGCCAAACAGTGAAGAGCGCCGTGAAGCTTACCGGGCCGATATTACCTATGGCACTAATAATGAATTTGGTTTCGATTACCTGCGGGATAATATGGTACACTCGCCCGATGAAATGGTGCAGCGCAAACACCATTACGCCATGGTAGATGAAGTGGATAGTGTATTGATTGATGATGCCCGAACGCCACTAATTATTTCAGGACCGGTACCCAAAGGAGATGATCAGCAATACCATATTCATAAGCCCCGGGTGCAAAACCTGGTGGAATCGCAGGAACGCTTGGTGCGTGGATTTTTAAATGAAGCCCGTAAAAAAATAGCTGAAGGAGATGATGATCCAAAAGGCGGCGGGTTGTTTTTGTACCGTGCTTACCGCGGACTGCCGAAGTATGGACCACTAATTAAATACCTGAGTGAGCCCGGCATAAAAGTAAAAATGCTGAAAGCAGAAAATTATTATATAGCCGACCAGCAAAGGCACATGGGCATTGTGGATGAAGAATTACTGTTTCATATTGATGAAAAAAACAAAAATGTTGACCTCACCGACAAAGGAATTGCACTCATCACCAAAGGCGGTGAAGACCCTGATTTTTTTATTCTCCCCGACATCGGGGTGAAGCTTGCAGATATTGAAAAAGGCGAACTACCTGCCGAGGAAAAAATGCAGCAAAAAGAAGTATTGCTGAATGACTATTCTCAAAAAGCTGACCGCATACATTCCGTACAACAATTATTGAAAGCCTATACCCTCTTCGATAAAGACATTGAATATGTAGTGATAGATGGTGCGGTGAAAATTGTGGACGAACAGACAGGCCGCATCATGGAAGGCAGGCGATACAGCGATGGCTTGCACCAGGCCATTGAAGCTAAGGAAGTAGTGAAGATAGAAGCTGCTACCCAAACTTATGCAACCGTAACGCTTCAGAATTTTTTCCGCATGTACCATAAGCTTGCAGGCATGACCGGTACAGCGGAAACAGAAGCCGCAGAATTGTGGAGTATTTATAAACTGGATGTGGTAAATATTCCGACCAATATTCCTGTAACACGAAAAGATCAGCAAGACCTGGTGTATAAAACCAAGCGTGAAAAATACAAATCAGTAATAGAAGAAATAGAAAGCCTGCGGAATGCAGGCAGGCCGGTGCTTGTAGGTACTACCTCGGTGGAGGTGAGTGAACTGTTGAGCAGAAACTTACAAGTAAAAAAAATTCCGCACAATGTATTGAATGCAAAACAACATGCACGTGAAGCACAGATCGTTGCAGAAGCCGGTCTGGCCGGAGCAATTACCATTGCTACCAACATGGCCGGACGTGGTACCGACATAAAGCTTGGGCCCGGTGTAAAAGATGCAGGAGGACTGGCAATCATTGGTACGGAGCGGCACGAAAGCCGCCGTGTGGACAGGCAGTTGCGAGGTCGTGCAGGCAGGCAGGGAGACCCTGGTACATCGCAGTTTTATGTATCGCTGGAAGACGACCTGATGCGCATGTTCGGCAGCGAACGGATAGCAGGTTTGATGGACAGGTTTGGTTATAAAGAAGGTGAGGTAATACAACACAGCATGATCACCAAGTCTATTGAAAGGGCGCAACGCAAAGTGGAAGAAAACAACTTTGGTATCCGTAAGCGTTTGCTGGAGTATGATGATGTAATGAATATGCAGCGGAACGCTATTTATGAGCGACGCAACCATGCCCTGTTTGGCGACCGCCTGGCATTGGATATTGACAATGCATTTTCCGTAACTGCCGAAGACCTGGTGAGCAATTACCGTGAGCAGGAAGACTTTGAAGGATTCAAGCTGGCATGTATTGTAAACTTTAGCCTTGATACAAAAATATCAGAAGAACATTTTAAGCGGGACTCACCTAATGCATTAACCGATCTGTTGTACAGTGAAACAATAGAAAATTACGAATCACATAAACAAAGTGTAAGTAAACAGGCAGTACCGGTATTTAAAAATATCAGGCAGACGCAAGGAGGTCATATTGAAAATGTAGTAGTGCCCTTTACCGATGGACGTAAGATGATCAATGTGCTTACCAACCTCGATAAAACACTGGGTTCGAATGGCGAGGAACTCTGCAATGCCATGGAACGTAATATCACGTTGGCAATTATAGATGATAGCTGGAAAGAACATCTGCGTGCCATGGACGATCTGAAGCAAAGTGTGCAGACGGTTTACCTCGAACAAAAAGATCCGCTCGTAATTTATAAAGTAGAAGCATACAACCTGTTCAAGCGCATGAGCTCAGATGTGAACAGGGAGATCGTTTCCTTCCTTTGCCATGCTTCTTTGCCAATACAGGCCGATGACCAGCAACAACTGCGTGAAGGCCGGCAGATGAAGACGGACATGAGCCGGATGCATGCAAACAAAGAACAGATAGATGCAGTTGGTGATGATTATGCAGCGAATGAAAAACCTGCCCGACTGGGTCATTCAGGCGGGGATTATTTCGATCCCTCAGGCGGTGACGTAGCCGTAAAGAAAGAACCTATTCGTGTAGGACCAAAAATCAGCCGCAATGCTCCATGCCCATGTGGTAGTGGTAAGAAGTATAAGAACTGCCATGGGAAGGAAGGGTAGGTTTTTATATAATTTTAAACTTCTGTTTTTGCAGGGTTTTTTTTGTTGGGTGTGGGTCTGTACTGCTATTGGGCTTTGGTTGCACAGGTTACCCCGAATTAATTTCGGGGCTCCGTTCAGGGCTTGTTCTGTGAGGTGCAAGTACAATCTTGACTAACGGAACTATTATAAATCTATTAATATTACTTTGCTGCCTCAGGTATCTATACTAATATAACCCGGAAAGTGAAGCGATCAAATAGCCCTTCGCTTATTACAAGCTCATGAACAATAAAAATACTCACACAAAACTCTATCGCATGAGGAATATGGTTCTACTATTTTATTTACATAAGTACAACCCTAAAAATGAGAACAGGCCTAAAAATACTCTTAGCAGTTTTATATTTCTTTGTCTTTTAGATATGCCATACGGCTATTAACAATTGGTTCGGTTTATAGCACTCGT
>Ga0183260_10001015_pt1 | contig 23792 bp, 22 predicted proteins | sample AntDrymUQ4972206_2_FD_129768 | JGI IMG/M metagenome (GOLD analysis project Ga0183260, IMG submission 129768) | Polar desert sand microbial communities from Dry Valleys, Antarctica - metaG UQ497 (22.06) (version 2) (version 2) | ecosystem: Environmental > Terrestrial > Soil > Desert | place... | reverse complement strand
CCTCGCTCGACGACACCTTGTTGGCCACGGCCGCCAGCCGGATCCCCGGCGGCCACGGGCGCATCTCGGCGAAGCGTCGCGCCGTGAGCAGCGACTTGGCGAACGGTTCGACCACCATGAACGCCAGCCCGCTCGTGCCCGCCAGGCCGCCGGCGACCTGAAGCGTTCCGCCCTGCAGGTCGACGATCGCCCATCCGTACGGATCGTCGAACTGGCGCGACACGGTGTTGAAGGCCATCGTGGCCGACCACCGGTCCAGGTGGGTCTCGCGCCGGAGCTCGTAGTCCTTCAAGCTGGCGTCGACGTTGCCGCTCTGCACGAAGCGCACCCCCGACGGTGCCTCCCGAGCGCAGCGGTCGATGATCTCAGCCGGCGTGCCGGCCAGCCGCCAGCCGCCGTTCTGACGCCGCGCCATCCCGGCCAGGTCCCACTCCTCGCTGCGCTCCATCCCGAGGACCTCAGCCAACCCCGGCACCGTGTCGGCGTCGATCGCCACGACGGGCTGGGCCCGCCTCCGGAGCTCGAGGCACAAGAGCCCCGCCAGCGTCGACTTACCCGATCCGCCCTTCCCCAAGAGCACGACCCGCACGCCCGGACGGTAGAGAGTCGGGATCTCGGCTGTCAAGAGCAGCGCGAAGGGGGATGGGGCGGTGGTCTAGGCGGACGGGCAATCGAGGCGGACCCGCGCCGAGACGACGGGCCGTCCGCGTCTCCCTGGGGTGCTCGTTGGGTCGGATCAAGGTTCTCGATGGGTGCGGTCCTCGCTCTCAGCGATGGTCGTGATTTGTCCCCGACCCCTGCTCGTCAGCCGGCGCTCCCGGGGCCCGATCCGCTTCGTCATCGCCTCCTGGTGGGTCGGGCCCCGCATGCCGCCACCGGTCACCGACCGCAAGCGTGGCAAGGCCACCCGATCGGGTGCGTGGCCGCACAGCCCGGAGGCCATCGCCGCCACCGTCGAGGCCAACCGGGCCGGCGTCTCCCCGAAAGACAAGCTGGTAGGCGTCGGCGTTGGGGAAGGTGCCGTAGTGGGCCAGGATCTCCGGCGTCGCCGGCAGCAGCTCCAGGTGGCGCATGGCGCACCAGGCGGTGAACTCGGCCCAGTCCGACCGTTAGGGCTTCAGCGTGTTCGAAGCGCGGGCCGCCAGCCGGTAACGACGACTGAGCGCCGTTCGCAGGGCCCGGAACACCCGGTTGTAGGGTCGCCTGGTGAGCGGTCTCGACCTCGGTGCCGCGCTGCGGGCGGCCCAGGTGGCAGACCCGGCGTCGATCCCCGAGGTGCTGCTGCGGGCGGTCGGTGGGGTCGGGGCGAGCGATCTGGTGGTCTACCTGGCTGATTTCGGCCAAACCACGCTCGAGCCGCTGCCCGACCGCAGGGTCCACGCCGATGTGCTGCAGACCGAGGAGGTGACGGCCACCATGGCGGGGCGGGCCTTCACCGACCAGCGGGCCGTCACGGCCGTACGGCCCGGCGGGGCCCGCGTCTGGGTGCCGATCGTCGAGGGCTCTGATCGCACCGGCGTTCTGGCCCTGACCGTCCCGACGGCGTCGGACATCGTGGTCCAGGCCTGCGAGGAGCTGGGGCTCCTGGCCGGCTACTTGATCTCGGCCCAGGCCCGGGGGACCGACCTGTACAACCTCCACCGGCGCCGCAAGGCGCTCTCCCTCGCCGCCAGCATGCAGTGGGACATCCTCCCGCCGTTGGTCCTCAAGTCGCGGCGGGTGGCGGTGGCCTGCCTCCTCGAGCCGGCCTACGAGGTCGGGGGCGACTGCTTCGACTACGCGCTGAACGACGTGGTCTTCGACCTCGGGGTGATGGACGCCGTCGGCCACGGCGTGGCCTCGGCGCTGATCGCCGCGCTGGCCCTCGGCTCCTACCGGCACGATCGCCGGGAGGGCCGCTCGATCGAGCACATCCATACCAACCTCGACGCCGCCATGTCGCTCCACTTCCCGCAGGTGGCCTTCGCCACGGGGCAGCTGGCCCGGATCGACCTCCAGACCGGCGAGATGTCGTGGACCAACGCCGGGCACCCGTTGCCGATGCTCATCCGGGGCGGCAGCGTCATCGGCGAGCTGGGCTGCCCGCCCACCTTCCCCTGGGGCCTCGGGTTTCTCGGGGGGGCTGACACCACGCCGACGGTGGCGACCGAGCAGCTCGAGCCCGGTGACAGCGTGCTCTTCTACACCGACGGCGTGGTCGAGGCGCACAGCCCGGGTGGCGAGGCCTTCGGTGTCGAGCGCCTCGCCGACCTCGCCGGCCAGCACGCCTCGGATCAGCTGGAGCCAGAGGAGATCGTCCGCCGGCTCGGCCGTTCGGTCACCGAGCACCAGCACGACCAGCTGGCCGACGACGCCACCCTGGTCCTGGTCCAGTGGCACGGGGTTCCGGCGTAGTCCTGACGGGCGGCGCCGAGCAGCTGCGCCTCCGCCATCGTGAAGGTGATCCTGGGCACGCTCGACGACCTGGGGTTGGGGGAGCGGGCGGACGAGGCCCGCCGGATGGTCGGCGTTCACCTGAAGCTTGTCGCCGGCGGTAAGCCGTCGTGAACGGCCCGATCGCCTCGGGAACTAGGACCAGCTTGGCTAGGAGGGTCCGGCGAGGGCATGGACGAGCAGCTGCAGGCTTGGCGGTGCCGTTCTCAGCCTTTCCCTGGCCCCGGTAGCTGGCTGTGCCCCGGCTGGGCGGCCTGCACCCGGAGGCGGGCCGCCCTGAACTGGGCCTCGGCCCGCCGGTCGGCGGCGACGGCCGGCCGGTCGGCGCCACCGCCTTCCCCTTCCCCATTTCCGCTCCGCTGCAGCCCACCAGCAGCACCACAGCCGCGACACCGAGCCGGTGCCAAGCTGCCCCGGCTCACCGCCGCTGGCAGGGGATGTCGCCCGGCAGCTCGGGCCGGAACGCCAGCGACCACGTCGTGCCCCCCGAGCGCCACTGCGTGGTCGTGCTCGCTCCGCCCGCCGCAGCCAGCACCCGCTCGGCGTCCGGGCCGCTGAAGCCGAGGCAGCGCCCGCCCAGCTGCGCTACCCCGCCGCTGGCCAGGTCGCCCAAGGGCCAGGCGGCCTCACCCCCGGCGGGGATGGGCGGCCCGCCTCCCTGCCCCGGCGTGGCCACGAGGACGGAGACCGCCGACGCCCGGTAGAGGTCGGTTGTGGCGGTGGTCAGGTCGTCCAGGCGCTGCCGGAGGTCGACCAGCCGGCGCCGGTTGTCCTCCTGCTCGGGCGACAGCCAAGGGAGGTCCTGCACGTAGAGGGCGTAGGCGCCCACCCGATGGGTCCGCCCACTGCTCACGAACGTGAACGTCGTCGTCGCCTGGTCGGAGACCGTCGGTTCCCCGAGATCCGGGTCGCGGGTCAGGCCGGCATCCTCGGCCGCGGCGACGGTGGCCCGCACGGCCTCTGGTGAGATCCTCCCGGTGAGCAGGGGAGGCACCGCCGGGCCTGGGTAGCCCTCATCCTGCGGAACCGCCTTGATGACGACGCCGTCGGCGTAGACCGTCACGTACGGAACGTTGACGAAACTGGCGTGGAACGAGTCAAAGTAGCTCCCCCCCCCGACCGGACCTGCAGCAGGAGGCCCGGCCGTGCGTCAGGACCTGTCGTGGTGGCTCGCCGGGTGGTCGTCGGCGGACGGTAGGGCGTGTCGTCGGGGCCATCGGTGACCGGCACCGCGTCCACTCCACAGGCGTTCGCGGAGAGCAGGAGCAGGAACATCACCCAGGCGGCCAGCCGTCGCATGGCAGTACGACGCCCCGACAGAATCCCGGGGTTCCCGGAACCCGGCAGATCCGCCAGCGCACCGAGATGTCCGTCGCACCCGACGGGGCCGACGGCTCCCCACCAACGATCCCGGCGAAGGTGGCCGAGACCCTGTACCAGGAGTTCGAGGGGTTGGGCCTCACCCCTACCAGGCCCGGTTGGTGGTCGCCCTCCAGCAGGTCGGGTCGGCCAACTGCCTCGACCTCGGCCGGCTGGCCGGCATCCCCCGCACCAGCTTCTACCAGGTGGTCGACGAGCTCGACAGCAAGGGCCTGGCCTCACGGCTGCCCGGCAACGGCCCGGCGGTGCGGGCGTCGATCGGGCGCAGGGAGGTGCTCGACCGGCTGATCGAGCTCGAGGGTGAGCGTCTCGACAACCTCAAGACCCGGGCCCGGCGGGTGTCCGAGACGCTCGACCGGCTCCTGCCCACCGACCGTTCCGTCTCCCTACCCTACGTCCAGGTCATCCACGACCCATCCCGGGTGGGTCCGCTGTACCACCAGCTCCGCGATCGAGGAGGTGGTCGACGCCCTGGGCGGGAGCTACCTTCGACGGCGCGTCACGTTCCTGGCCGTCGCCCGGCGGGCGGGAGGTTGAGCCGCACGCCGACGGCCTGCTCGAAGTGGGCGACGCTGGCGTGCGCGTAGTCCGCCGGCCATGGTGCGCCCGTTGCCGCAGCCAGCCGTGCTGCCCGCGGCAGGAACACCTCGGCCAGCGCCACGTACCCCTCGATAGCCGAGTCGATGGAGGCGCAGACCGGCGGCAGCGCCTCGAGGATGGCGTGCTGCTCCTCGGTCAGGTAGCGGCGCAGGCGCTTGGAGAAGGGAAACGGATTGCCGAAGGCGTGCTCTCGCGTGGACACCAGGCCCTGCTCGGCCAGGAACAGTCCGACCAGCGCGATGTCGCGCATCAGGATCACCCCGTTGCTGGCCGGGACGGGCTCGTTTCGGCCGATGACGGCCACGACGTTGCCGAGCCCGTAGAGGAACGAGGAGACGACCGCTGTCGGGAAGAAGGCGTCGCCCCGGCGATCGGGCCGCACGGTCGGCGCTGACGGCAGGAGTCCCGCCTTGTCGAACAGCGGCACCATGCCCACGACACTGTGGGCGTCGACGGAGCCGGCCGCATGGAACACCGCGTCGAAATGGAGCCACTCCGGCGTGATGCAAAGCCCGCCCGCCATGGGTCCCTGGCGGTGCTCGTTCGGGTTGAGGGTGCCGAAGGGCTGAATCTGCACGGTGGGAGTGATGCGGTGGACGAGCTCCTGCCAGCTCCCGGACAGCTCGGCCGCAGCGTCGTCGGCCACCAGGACCTGCAGGTCCACGTCGCTGAACGCATCGCCCTCGCCCACCGCGAACCCGCCGACGAGGTATGCGGCCAGTACGCGTCCATCGGCCTCGAGGACCTGCCGGGCCTTGGCGATGAAGGTCTCCTGGGGCGCGGTCGTCGCCGCTCGCACGCCGGCCAGCGAATAGTGGTTCGAGGTCAGGCTCATGCCGCCACCTCCTGTCCCTGGAGGACGCTGACCGCAGCGCCGAGGAGGCTGACCATCTGGCCCTCCCGTCGGGTCGGAGCCGGGCCCGTGGCTTCACCGCCGAGCGTTCTGGTGGCGATGACGGCGCTGGCGGCGCGTACCCCGAGAGCGGCCGCCACTGCGAACAGGGCGGCGGCCACCATGTCGGTGACCAGCAACCCTTCGTCGCGATAGGCCGACAGTTCCTGATCCGTCGTCCGATAGGGCGTGGGGACCGTCCAGGCCGAACCGGTCGTCGGGTGCAACCCTCTCACCCCGGCCTCGGCGACGAGCCCGGCCGTGAGCGCGGCGGCGGCGGAGGCGTAGCGAGCGGGAGGCGCGTAGTGGGCCGAGATCCCGTCGTCGCGCAGCGCCCGATCGATGACCACGCAATCGCCCCACTCCAGGTCACCGGAGACGGCAGGTGCTGGCCCGACGGCGATGAAGGACGGCACGCCGAGGCCAGCAAGATTCTCCAGGAGCGTGACCATGGGTGACGCCCCGACGCCAAGGCAGGCGATGGCCACCGGCGGGCCGGCGACGGTCATGAACACCTGGCCGTTCGTCGGGGTCAGGGACATGGACGCCTGGTAGCGATCCGGCGAGGTGGCGAGGTGGGTGGTGATGAAGGTCTGGGACGTGAACACCGCCCCCACCGGCAGCTTGCCGGCCTCCCAACCCTGGGCCTGCGCCCAAGCCAGGAGATCACCGGCGCTGTGCACCGGCCTGTTCCGGTGCTTGCCGGCCATGAGCGGGGCTCCAATAGGGGCGTGCGCAGCTTCGACTGCGACGGCCAGCCGTGGCCAGCTGACGAAGCCGTGCTCTCGTGCGATCGCCAGCTGGGCGGCGGCGAGCGTCGTCCGATCCGAAACGGCTTCGAGCCGTCGCAGACCTTCTTGGTCGCCACCGGCGGCAGCCCGGTGAAGCTCCTTCGCCCGTCGGCGCAGCTGTCCCAAGTCGGGACGGTCAGGCAACCCGTTCACGTGCATCTCCTCTCGTCGCCTGGGGCCCGCAGCTCAGGCTGAAAGGAGAGCATCTCGAAGGTGATGCTGGAGGTGGACTCAGTCCTTCCCACGGGCCGGGGCGCGTCCTCCGACGCAGGGGTCAGGCTAGCTGCCGCCGCCGTCTCCACCCTCGGCGTCGCTACGCCACCGCCGCGTGCTCAGCCAGCGTGGCGCTCAACACCCGACGCGATCGAACGCCTCGTCCGCGTTCACGCCCGAACAGCCGCCGCCACCGACACGACGTTCCCGGCCGACACCGTCCACCCCCACGTGCTCCGCCACACCTGCGCCATGAACCTCCTCCAAGCCGGCATCGACACCGCCGTCATCGCCCTCTGGCTCGGCCACGCCGACATCCGCTCGACCACGACCTACCTCCACGCCGACATGACCATCAAAGAACGGGTCCTCGAGCGGATGACCCCCGCAGCGGGTACATCCAGCCGATTCAAGCCGAGCGACAATCTCCTCGCTTTCCTCGACGCCCTGTGACTATCCCGACCCCAACCGCCGCCGCCCGAGGACAACCGGGCCCGCCGTCCCGCCGCTCGGCATAGTCGCGGGGTCGGTATAGGTCGATCTATGCCGAGGTCGGGATAGATCGACGAGATCGGCTTCGCCCCCATGGACGACACCCGGAACAGCAACGTCGCCCGTGGCAACCCCCGCCGCCGCCGCCGAAGGCCACAGCTCCGCGAACAGGACAACGGCGGCCGTCGCCAGGATGAGCGACAGCCTGCTGCTGATCGTGGGCTCAGCCATGTCGCCTGCTCCCCCGTCTTGGAGACGATACAGCGTCCCGACCACGATCAGTGGTTTCCTCGGGCAGGCATCGCGGCCAATGGAGCAGCGGCCCGGGGTGGAGGTGCGGGGGCTCGACGACCCGCCCCCTGAGGTTCTTCAGGCGTCTTCAGGCTCGCTTCAGGCGATCTTCAGACATGCCTGCTAAATGTCCGTTCCGCAGCGGGGCGGATGCCACGCCGCGGAACGCACCAAGCCCGAGGGGACCGTCGCATGAGCCAGCCGACCGATTCCACCAGGAACCGCCAGGAGGAGGGGTTCCCTCATCGAGCTGCTCGTCGTCATCATCATCCTCGGCATCCTCTCGGCGGTCGTCGTCTTCGCCGTGCGCGGGGCGGGCGACAAGGGGAAGGAGGCCGCGTCGGTCACCGACATCAAGACGATCCGCACGGCCCAGGAGGCCTACTGCGCTAAATTCGGGACCTACGCGCCGGACGCCAGGGAACTCGTCGCCAAGCAGCTGCTGAGCGACGAGCCGACCCTCCACAAGGTCGAGCGCACGGGGCAGGGAAACTGCGGAGGCACGGGTTTCGTCATCTCCTGCGCCGACACCCAGGCCTGCTCCACCATGACCGTGGGCACCATCAAGGACCCCCTCGCGGCCAATCCCACGTCGGCGTCCCGGGCGGGCCTGGGCTTCCAGACCCCCTACACCGAGGTCTTCGAGTCGCTGATGCAGCTGGGCCCGAACTACGAGGTGCAGCCCAAGCTGGCCACCGCCTGGACCTTCGTGCCCGCCGCCACCCGCAAGGATGCCGCCGGCAACCCGATGACCAGCCCGTACAGCGCGCCGCGCCTCCCCGGCGACTCCCCCACACCGGTCGACACCTGGCGCTTCAACATCCGCACCGGCGTGACCTTCCACAACGGGGCCCCTCTCAACGCCCAAGCCGTCAAGGACGGGCTGTTCGACCCGATCGCCAATGTGGTCCCCACCAGCGCTACCGGGGGCCAGGGCATCAGGTCGGGCACGCTCTCGGCGCAGGTCATCGACAACACCTGCGCCTCGCCGGCGAACTGCATCATCGACTTCACCCCGAAGATCCACAACCTCCGGGTGCCGGAGCAGCTGGTCCACCCCACCTACAGCGTCGTGGCCCCCGGCACCGTGGCCGGCGCCAACCCCTCGGGGTCGACGAGCTACCAGTCCGTCGGCACCGGCCCCTTCAAGTTCGTCAGCTACACCCCCGGGACCGAGATCAAGACCACCCGCAACGACACCTACTGGGGCGCTAGCAAGGCCCTGCTGAAGAACATGGTCTTCCGGTTCATCCCGGACAACACCGCCCGCCGGCAGGCCCTCGAGGCCGGCGACATCGACTTCGCCTTTGAGGTCCCGCGGGCCGACATCGCCGGCGTCAGGGCCAAGGGCCTCACCGTGGCCACCTCGACGCCCGGTGCCTACCAGGCGCTGTTCGCCAACCTCAACCCGAACCCCAACTATGACTGCCGGGCTGCCGCCAAGCCTGAATGTCACGACATCCTGACGGACGTCGCCGTGCGCAAGGCCATCTCCAGCGGCATCGACCGTCAGGCCCTCATCAACGCCCCGGCAAACTTCAACGGGTTGGCCAACCCCGACCAGACCCTGGTCCCGGCCTTCGCCCTGGCGCCCTACCAGTCGAAGGTCACCGGGATCGCCTTCGACCTGGCGGCCGCCAGGGCACTGCTCGACAACGCCGGCTGGCAGGTACCGGGGGGAGGCGGCACCAGGGTTTGCACCGCCGGCACCGGCAAGCCCTGCACCGCCTCGTTCTCGGGCCGGACCCTCGACCTGACTCTGGTCTCGGGCTTCGGCACGGTGGCCGCCAACGAACCGCTGCCCGACTACCTGGCCGCCCGGCTGGCCGGCGACCTCAACATCAACATCAGCGTCGTCAAGAACGACACGAACTTCACCTGCACGGCGTCGACCCAGACAGGCACCCCGTCGACCGCCAACGACAGCTACTTCGGCCGGATGTGCAGCGGCCGCGGCGACCTGTTCATCGAGCAGGGCAACCAGAACGACGCCAGCCCCGCCTTCCTGCCCCAGATCCTCTTCTACACCGGTTCCGGACCGACGACCTATGGGAACCGCTTCAACCCGAGCGCCACCTTCAACGACCTCCTCACCCCGGTGTTCACCGAGCCGAACATCGACATCGCCCGGAGCAAGACGGCTGACGCTCTCCACGAGGCTGTGGACATCCAGGCCGCCACGATCAACCTGGCCGGCATCTACCGCATCTACTCGATGAAGAGCAGCGTCACCGGCTTCGTCCCCTTCCCGGCCACCATCCACGTCAAGTGGGCAGGCGTCAGCAAGATCTCGTGACGCCCGCCGCGGGGGCCAGGTGAGCCGTGGGCGCCTACATCGCCCGTCGGTGCCTGCTCCTGGCACCGACGCTGCTCGGCCTGACGATCCTGGCCTTCGCCCTCGGCCGGGTCAGCGGCGACCCGGTCGGCGCCCTGCTGCGGGGCAGCCTGGAGCAGGAGCCCACGGCCGCTGAGGTCGCTTCGGCCCGCAAGACGCTGGGCCTCGACCGCCCGCTCCCCATCCAGTACGCCACCTGGGCGGGGCGGGCGGCCCACGGCGACCTCGGCAAGTCGTACTCCCATGGCACCCCGGTGGCCCAGGAGCTGCGCCACCGACTGGTCAACACCCTCAAGCTGGCCCTCCCGGCGGCGGTGCTCGTCCTGGTCATCGCCGTCCCCCTGGGCATCATCTGCGCGGCCCAACGCAACCGCCTCCTCGACCGGGTGCTCCGGGTCGTGTCCCTGCTCGGGGCGTCGATGCCGGCCTACTGGGCGTCCTTCCTGCTCATCCAGCTGCTCGCCGTGCGGCTGCACCTCGTGCCCGCCGGGGGCACCGGCGGCGGGGTCGGGTCACTTGTGCTCCCGGTCCTGGCCCTGACCATCGGACCGGTGGCCGTGCTCACCCGCTTCACCCGCTCGTCGATGATCGACGCGCTGGGCAACGACTACATCCGCACCGCCTCGGCCAAGGGCCTGCCGTGGCAGCTGGTGGTGGAGCGCCACGCCCTGCGCAACTCCCTGCTGCCCCTGGCCACCGCCTTTGGCAGCACCTTCGGGCGGCTGGTCGCCGGGGCCGCCATCATCGAGAACATCTTCTCCTGGCCCGGGCTCGGCTCCCTGGCGCTCAGCGCCATCAGGGAGCAGGACTTCCCCGTCCTGCAGGGCTTCGTGCTGTTCACCGGCGTCCTGTTCGTCTCGGTGAACCTGCTGATCGACCTGTCGTACAGCATCATCGACCCCCGGGTCCGCCTGGGCGGGGCAGCGGTGGCCCGGTGACGGCCGTCACCGTCATGCCCGAGACGGCCGACGGGGCCGCCGACACCGTCGTCCTCCGGGCCGCTGGCAACCCGCTGCGGAGCCTCCTGGGCGACGGCACCGCCCTGCTCGGCCTGGCGATCGTCTCGGGGATCATGATGGCCGTCGCCCTGGCGCCGTGGATCGCCCCCTCCAAGCCCAACGCCATCGTCGCCCCGCAGTTCGCCGCCCCCTCCAGGGCCCACCCCTTCGGCGCCGACCACCTCGGCCGGGACGTGCTCTCGCGCCTGCTGTTCGGTGGCCGGGTGTCGATCGGGGCGACGGTGGTGGCCACCGTGCTCATGGCCCTGATCGGCCTGGTCATCGGCATGGCCGCCGGGTACTTCGGCGGAGCCGTGGACGCCCTCGTGGGCCGGGTGATCGACGTGCTGGTGGCCTTCCCCAGCCTCCTCCTCTCACTGGTCATCACCGGCGCCCTCGGCGTCGGCCTCCGCAACGTCGTCATCGGCCTGGTCGTGGTGCGGTGGGCCTCCTACGCCCGCATCGTGCGGGCCGCCGTGCTGGGCGAGCGGGAGAAGGCCTACGTCGAGGCGGCCCGGTCGTTCGGGGCGTCGGACCTCCGCATCCTGCGGCGCCACCTGCTCCCCAACATCGTCGCTCCCGTCGTGGTGCTCACCAGCCTCGACATGGGCGGGATCCTGCTGAGCCTGGCCGGCCTGTCGTTCCTCGGCCTCGGCGTGCGATCACCGACGGCCGAGTGGGGCTCGATGCTCTCCGAGGCCAGCGCCTACATCGGGCTGGCCCCCCACCTGATGTGGTACCCGGGCGGGGCCATCCTGGTCTTCGTGCTGGGGTTCAACCTGCTGGGTGACGGGCTGCGAGACGTGCTCGACCCCCGCACCCGGAGATCTGACCAGTGACCGCCGGGCCCCACGGCACCGGCCTGAGACGAGGAGTGCCCATGAGAACACCGACGACGATGGCCCGACGCCTGGTGGTGGCCCTGGTGGCGGTGAGCGCCCTCGCCGGGTGCTCGAAGGGATCGGGGGCCGGGAGCACTCCGAAGACCACGAACCCGAGCAGCAGCGAGCACGGGCTGGGCCCCGCCGGCAGGGCGCGAACTACCCCGGGGCCGACGCCATCGTGACTGGCGCCAGCCGGTAGACCGTCTCGGGGGCCGGCACGGGGAGCCCGTGGGTGGTGCAGGCGTGGCCGATGGTCTCCTGCCAGCGCACCGGGTCCATCGAGCCCGGAGCCGCGCCGGTGAAGATGTTCGGCATCACCAGCGACCACCCCTCCAGGGCATCGGCCCGATCCACCCCCGGGTAGCGCTCGGCGAGGGCGTCGAGGCCCGCCTCCGGCTCATCGCGCTGCAGCCGGAGGGCGGCGCCCAGAGCCCGGCGCATCCGCTCGACCAGATCGTCGGGCAGCCGGTCGCCGGCCACCAGGCCGCTGGCGTACACCTCGTGGCCGATCGGCACGGCCCGCACGGGGACGCCGGCCTGGCGGCGGATGCGGGGAACCAGGTCGGCGAAGTCGGGGACGACGTCCACCTCGCCCCGGCCCAGGGCCGCCGGGGCCACCTCGTAGGCCACCGGCACCATCACCGAGGGACCCAGCCCCCGGGCGGCGAGCGCCGCCTCGTACTCGGCCACCAGCTTCTCGTCGGCCGCCCCGGCGACCCGGCGGCCGGTGAGGTCGGCCGCCGTGGCGATGTCCGAGTCGGCGGCGACCATGCCAGCCATGGGGCTCCGCTGCACAACCACCGCCACGAAGCGGGCGGCCAGGTCGCCGTACTGGGCCCGGGCCCGCAGGTAGTGGTTGACGCTGGTCAGGCAGAAGTCAACCTCACCGTCGGCGACGCGCTGCACGTTCTCCGGGCCGGGTGCCGGCTCGAGCAGCTCGATCTCGATCCCCTCCTCGGCGAACAGACCGTTCGCCGCTGCCGCCAGGAACGGCAGGTGGTAGCCGGGCAGTCAGCCGGGGCAGTAGAGGCGAAGCCGCACCGGGTCCAGGGTCGTGCCTCCACGCCCACCGTTTTCTGCCATGGCGCGAAGAATAGCGGTCCGGCGGCACCGGCATGAAGGCGGTGGGTGCTCGTAGCCTCCTCGGGGCGTTGAGCATCTGGGCGCGGGAGAGGCGTTCGTGGAGAGATTGACCAGGTTCCCGGTGGACGCCTTCGAGCCGGGACGCCCCGGGCGCCGCCGACGCCTCGACCGCCACTTGCCTCTCCGAGGAAGCGTGGCATCCTTCGCCGATCTCCCGACTCGCACATGCCGCCCGTGACACTGCGTGACACGAGACGCTGGCAACCGACGGTGGCCGGTGAGGAGTGCTGGGAAGTGAAACCGCAGGTCGGGACCCATTTTCTCGAGAACCCTCAGTCACCGGACTGTCGTCGCCAGAACCCCGCCTACAGCCCGGGTGCCCCGACACCAACCCGCTGACGTACGTCAATGCGAGAAAGGTGTAGGTAGAGGCCGTGCGGCCAGCACGCCGGGCCGGGCCGGGCCGCTCGACAGGCGGCACCGGTTCGACCGCGGGGCCGAGGTCGCGCCGCTGACGACGCCCCCCCAGGTAGCGCCGGCCGCCCGGCCGCGGGCCCCACAGAGGGCGTCGGCCAGGGTGACATCCGGGCGGTACGGTCAGGTCGTGAGCGACACCGGCACCCCCAGCCCGCCCGAGGACGACGAAGCCGAGACGGCCGACGCCACCAAGGAGATGGCCGACGACAACCCGGACGTCGACGACGAGTGACAGGCCGCCGCCGACCGCGCCACTAGCTCGCTGGGGCGACGGCCGGCAGCTCCCGAGCGCGCTCTCCAGTGCCCGGGGGCGCCGCCTCCGTGCCCGATGGTGCAGGGTGGTGACCGGGCCGGTCAGCGATCTGTCACGCTTCCCAGGGTGCCGCTCGACCGGCTGACCAAGCTGGACCCGTTGCAGCTCGGGCGCTTCAGGATCCTGGCCCGCCTCGGTGGGGGCGGCATGGGCAACGTCTACCTGGCCGAGGCGGACGACGGCACGCCCGCCGCCGTCAAGGTGATCAAGGCCGAGCTGGCCCAGGACACCCAGTTCCGGGCCAGGTTCCGACGGGAGGTCGAGGCCGGGCGGCGGGTCGACAGCCGCTGCATCGCCCGCTACCTCGATGCCGACACCTACGCCGCCTCACCCTGGCTGGCCACCGAGTTCGTGCCCGGGCCCACGCTCCACCACCAGGTCTTCGCCCAGGGCCCCGTCATCGGCCCCCGGGTGGTGGGGCTGGGCGTGGGCCTGGCCGATGCCCTGGTGGCGATCCACGCCGCCGGCCTGGTCCACCGCGACCTGAAGCCGGCCAACATCCTGCTCGCCCCGGACGCCCCGAAGGTCATCGACTTCGGCATCAGCCTGGCTGCCGACGCCACCGTCCTCACCACCACCGGCACCCTGGTCGGCTCGCCCGCCTACATGTCCCCCGAGCAGGCCAGGGGCATGCGGGACGTGGGCGCGCCGGCCGACGTGTTCTCCTGGGCCAGCTGCATGACGTTCGCCAGCTGCCGCCAGCCGCCGTTCGGCGAGGGCGAGGCGGTAGGGCTGCTCTACAAGGTCGTCCACGAGCAGCCCGACCTCGCCGGCGTCCCCGCCGGCCTCCTGCCCTTCGTACGGGCCAGCCTCGACAAGGACCCCGCCAACCGGCCCACCGCCGTTGAGCTGGTGGCCGGTCTCACCGCGGTTCTCGACGGCGTGCCGGCGGCGAGGCTCGTGGTGGCACCGGCCGGAGGCGGCCCCGCCCGGGTCGTGACCCCCGTCGCCCACGCCGACGCCCACCGGGTGCTGACCGCGACGTGGGCGCCCGACCACGAGGCGGTCGAGGAGGCCGAGCGCATGCTGGCCGAGGCCCACGAGCTGCGGGCCTCCCTGCCGCCCCGGGCCGAGGAGCGCCAGCGGCGCGAGCGCAGCCGGGCGAACCGAGCCGTGTTCGCGGCGATGGCCATCGCCTTCTTGGCCCTCCTCGTCGTGGGCTTCGTCACCATCCGCCCGGGCCAGCCCGAGCTGGCCAAGGCGATCGACAACGGCCAGGGCCCCGACGCCGAGCCGTCCACCACGCTCAGCGCCGCGGCGGCGAGCTCCACCGCGGTGCCGGCACCGGCGCCGGTGACCCCCTCGGCCTCCGACCCGGCGGCGGCGGCGGCGGGCGGGGTCCCGGGCGGGGTACCGGCTGTCCCCGCCACCCCGGTGCCGATCGCTCCCCCGAGCAGCGCCGCGGGCTCGCCCACCTCGGCTCCGAGCACGGGGCCGCCTCGGATCACCTGCACCGGGCAGCTGCTGAAGACGGCGGACGGCGGTCCCGGCAACCGCCTGCCCACGGCTGACCCCGTCACGGGCGAGCCCTCGTACGGCATGCGGGTCACGGTCTCGTCCGGTCCCTTCCCGGCCGCCTCGCTCGTCCTGGTCCGCCAGCGCCCCACCAGCAGCCAGGGTTCCGAGGCCTGGACGAAGGCGGTCGGGCCGGCCGCCGGACCCACCGTCCAGGTCACCGGGTTCGCCATGCTGCTGGACACTTCACCTCCGCCACCGGCGCCGCCGGCGAACCGCATCGTCCACCGCGAACCGCCCGGCGCCACCTTCGAGCTGCAGCTCCGCTTCGGCGGCCGCTCCCTCGGTTGCGGCTCCTTCCTCGGAGCACCGCCCTGAGGTCGCCGCCCTGAGGTCGCCGCCCTGAGATCGCCGCCCTGAGATCGGGGTGGCGGCCCGGCGTGGCCAGCGGCCGGCGTTCTCGATGGGCCGAGGTGCTCCGCCCGGGAGAAGCTCCGCACGGGCGGGAGGCGCGACCGAGGCGCCGCTGGCCCGGCCCGCCTCCGGACCGGGTCTCAGCCGGCTTGGAGGCCGCCGATGCTGGTGACGGCGAGGCCGCGGGCGGCGAGGGCGGCGAGGAGGGTGGGGAGGGCGGCGAGGGTGGGCCCACGGTCGGGTCCGCCCCCGTCGTGGGCCAGCAGTATCACGCCGGGTCGGGCACCGGCCGCCAGCCGGGACGCCGCCGTCTCGGGCGGCTCGTGGCGCAGGTGGCGCTCGAGGCAGCCCCGCCAGCGGGCCACCTCCCAGCTCCCGGCCAGCATCTCGGCCCGGGAGGCGGCTCCCTCGAAGCCGAAGGGGGCGCGCACCAGGCGGGGCCGTCCGGCCGGGCCGAGCCCGAGGGCCGAGATGGCCGCGGCCCCACCTTCGAGCTGGGCGCGCACGCCCGGCCGGTCGAGCCGGTCGAGACGTTCGTGGCTCAGGGTGTGGTTGGCCACCTCGTGGCCCTCGGCCACGGCACGCCGCACCAGGTCGGGGTGGGCCATGACGCCGACGCCCACCACGAAGAAGGTGGCCCGGGCCCCGTGGGCGGCGAGGAGGTCGAGCACCGCCGGGGTGAAGCGCGGGTCGGGGCCGTCGTCCAGGGTGAGGGCCACGGCCCGCCGCCCGGTCGGGACCCGGTGGTAGCCGAGGGCCTGGGAGGACGCCGCGGCCAGCGCCTTGGTCCCGGGGCCGAGCACGGCCGCGGTCCCCACGGCGGCGCCGAGAGCGGCGGCGAGGACGGTCCGTCGGGACTCCACGACGCCGAAGTGTGACAGGTCGGATCGGCTTCCTGCCGGGGCGGGGAGCGGCCGCTCAGGCCGGAGCAGGGACCCGGAGCCGAAGCGAGACCTCGCTGGCCAGCAGGCGGCCGCGGGCGGTCAGGACCAGGCGGTCGCCGTCGGCCCGGACGAGGCCGTCCAGCGCGGCGTCGGCGGGGTCGAGGGCGCCGGCCGGGACGCCGTGCCGGGTGCGCAACGACAGCTCCAGCGCCTCCTGGGCGCGGGCCCGGTCGTCGAGCACCTCCTGGCCCGCCACCGCCGCGGCGCCGGCCTCGACCAGCTCGCAGTAGCGCTCGGGGGTGCGCACGTTCCACCACCGGCGGCCGGCGGCGTGGCTGTGGGCGGCGCAGCCGAGGCCCCGGTAGTCGCCCTGCTCCCAGTAGAGCCGGTTGTGCCGGCACGCATGGCCCGGGCGAGCCCAGTTCGAGATCTCGTACCAGGAGAGGCCGCGCCCCTGCAGCACCTCGTCGGCCCAGAGGTAGCGGTCGGCCTGTTCGTCCTCATCCGGGTGGCGGGACGGGTCGGCCGCCAGGGGAGTTCCGGCCTCGACGGTGAGGCAGTAGGCCGAGAGGTGGGGAGGGTCCAGGGTGAACGTCCCGTCCAGCGTCCGCTGCCACGACGCGCCGTCCTCGCCCGCACCGCCGGTGATCAGGTCGAGGTTCCACGTCGGAAAGCCGGTGTCCCGTACCAGGGCCACGGCTCGGGTGACCGCCTCGGGGTCGTGGCGGCGGCCAAGGCCGCGCAGCACGACCGGGTCGAGGGACTGGACGCCGAGGCTGACCCGGGTCACGCCGGCGCCCCGCCAGGTGGCGAGGAGGACGTCGGTGGCGTCGTCGGGGTTGCACTCGACCGTGACCTCGGCGCCCGGAGCGAGGGGCACGGCGGCCACGATCTCGGCCAGGAGGTCGGCCGGCAGCTGCGATGGCGTGCCACCGCCCACGAAGAGGCTGGTGGCGGGGGCCAGGGCGGCTCGCTCGGCCTCGGCCACGACCGCCCGGGCATAGCGATCGGCCAGGTGGTGGCGGTCGGTCCAAGTGGCGAAGGCGCAGTAGTCGCAGCGCGAGGTGCAGAACGGCACGTGCACGTACACCCCGAAGGGGGCCGCGAAGGGGGCCGCGGCCAGCGGGCTCACCCGCGCTCGACGATCCTCGTGGTCAGGAGGTGACCGCACCAGCCGCAGTAGACGAGGTCGACGGTGACCTCGATGTCCACCGGCACCCGGAGGTGGCGCACGGCGTTGACCGCCACCCGCCGGCACGCCGGGCAGCGGGGCTCGGCCGACTCCCGGCCCAGCACGTCGCCCTCCAGCTGGGCCAGCGGCGGGGCGACCTGGAACATCGGCGTCACCTCGTCGAGCTGGGGGTCGACGCTGGCCATCGTCAGGAGCTCCTCGCGCAGCTCGTCGGCCGAGATCCCGAGCTCGTGGAGGCAGGCGCCGCCATCGCCGCCGACCTGGAGGACGCCGAGCAGCAGGTGCTCGGGCCCCACGCCGGCCCGACCCATCCGGTCGGCCTGGGCGACGGCGGCTTCGAGGGCGGCCTTGAAGTCCGGCCCGAGCGGCACCACCTCGCCGGCGCCCGGCCCGGGCACGACCTCGCGGCGCAGCCGCTCGTGGGTCACGCCCAGCCCGTGCAGGAAGTCGCCGACCAGGGCGTCGACGCGGGTCAGCGCCAGCAGGAGGTGCTCGGTGCCGGCGACCTCGCTGCCGAGCTCGCGGACCTCCTCCTGGGCGGTGACGAGCACCCGGCGGGCGTCCCTGGTGAAGCGCTCGTACACCGGCGGTGAGGCTACGCCGCCCGCCGCCCGCCGCCCGCCGCCCGCCGCCCGCCGACCTCAGAGCTTGAGGTCAAGCTCCTCGAGGCGGCGCTGGAGGGAGGCCGGGGTGGCCTCGAGCATGAGGGCGAGGACCTTCACGTCCTCGGCCCGGATGGTGAGGACGCGGCCGTTGAAGTCCTGGCGCTGGACCTGGATCATGCCGAGGTAGCGGCGCAGGAGATCCTTCTCCGGGGCCTCGGTCGCCTCGAGGGCGACGAGGTCGATCATCATGTTGGCGGGGGCCCGGCTGCTGGCCACCTCCTCCGCCTCGAGGTCGATGTCGATCTCGTCCTGGCCGGTGTACGGCTCGAGGTCGCTGCCCAGGTCACGGGGCAGAAGCTGGTCGACGGGCACGTTGTAGAAGCGGGCCAGGCGCTGCAGCCGGGGGACAGAGATGGCCCGCTCGCCCCGCTCGTAGGCGCCGAGGACCGACGCCTTGAACTCCTGGCCCGACCCGGCCTCGACGGCCTGCAGCGACAGGCGCTTCTGCTTGCGCAGGCTCCGGAGCCGCTCGCCGACGCGGACTGCGTACGCAGCAGCCAGCTGCTCCTCTGCTTCGATGGCCACGTTCTCACCTCGTGTTCGCGGCCGCAGGATCAGCGGCCCGGCGGCGACGGAGCCTAGTCCGCCCGACCTACTTCGAAGGGGTGATCCGCCTGGGATGCCTCACGCACCGTCATCGCCCGCAGACCGCACAGCAGGACGCCGGCGGCGATGGCCGCGGTCTCGGCGCGGAGGGTGGTCGGCCCCAGGCCGACGGCCGGCAGGCCGCACGCCGCCTCGCCCTCGTCCCAGCCGCCCTCGGGGCCGACGAGGAGGGCCGGGCGCCGCAGGCTCAGCGCCTCGCTGCCACCCTGCTCGCACAGCGCGCCGCCGTCCCCGAGGGCCTCGGCGGCCGCCGCCAGCGTGGTCACCGGAGCCACCTCGGGCAGCCGGCTGCGGCGGGCCTGCATGGCCGCCTCACGGGCCACCTGCCGCAACCGGGCCACCCCCCGAGCCGCCCGCTCGGCGTCCCAGCGAACGACCGTCCGGGCGGCCGCCAGGGGCAGGATCCGGTCGACCCCGAGCTCGGTGAGCTTCTGGACGACCAGCTCCGGGCGGTCGCCCTTGACGAGTGAGAACCCGACGGTGATCGGCGGGCGGGGCGGGTCGTCGGCCACCACGGGCCCGGTGGGCTCGAGGCGCACCTCGCCGCCCCCGGCGACCGCCACCGCACAGGGTCGCCAGCGGCCGGCGCCGTCGCTGGCTCCCACCTGCTCGCCGGGCCGGAGGCGCAGCACCCGGCTCAGGTGGTGGGCATCGCCCGGGTCGAGCCGGAGGTCGCCCAGGTCGCCGACGAAGACCCAGGCGGCGGGCCGCCCGCTCACGTGGTCACGAGCTCACCGGGTCACCTGGTCATTTGAAGGCGGAGCGGATCCGTCCCAGAAGGCCGGGGTCGGCCGGGGCGACCGCCTCGCCCCGCTCGGCCGCGACCTGGCGGAGGAGGTCCTCCTGCCGGGCCGTGAGGCCGGTCGGGGTGTCGACGACGATGCGGACGATCAGGTCACCGCGGACCTGCTCGCCCCGGCGGTCGGTGCGGCGCAGCTCGGGCACGCCGCGGCCCCTGAGGCGCAGCTCGCGGCCGGTCTGGGTGCCGGCGGCCACGTGCAGGTCCTCGGTGCCGTCCAGGGTCTCGAAGGCGATGTCCACGCCGAGGGCCGCGGCGGTGACGGGGACGTGCAGGACGCTGATGAGGTCGGCTCCCTCTCGGATGAAGTCGGGGTGGTTGCCGACCCGCAGGTGCACGAAGAGGTCACCCGGGGGGCCGCCGCGGGGGCCGGCGGCGCCCCGGCCCTCGAGGCGCAGGGTGGCCCCGTGGTCAACGCCGGCGGGCACGTCGACGGTGTAGGTGCGGTGGCGGGTGACCCGGCCCTCGCCCCGGCACGTCTCGCACGGCGAGGCGATCTCCTGGCCCAGCCCGCCGCAGCGGGGGCAGGGCGAGGACGTCACCATCTGGCCGAGGATCGACTGGCGGACCCGGCGCAGCTCGCCCGCGCCGCCGCACGTGGTGCAGGTGGTGGGGCGGCTGCCGGCCGCTGCCCCCGTCCCCGTGCAGGTCTCGCAGGCGACGGCGGCGCGGATGGAGACCTCGCGGTTGACGCCGAAGACGGCTTCGGCGAACTCGAGGTCGAGGACCGTCTCGAGGTCCGGCCCGCGGGGCGGCCCTCCGGGCGCACGAGCCCGCCCGTTGGGCGACCCGCCGCCGAAGAAGGCGTCGATGAGGTCGCCCAGGCCGCCGCCGGCGAACCCGCCGAACGGGTCCTGGCCGCCGCCGCCCAACGCGGCATCACCGAAGGTGTCATAGCGGCGCCGCTTCTCGGGGTCGGCGAGCGTCTCGTAGGCCACGGTCAGCTGCTTGAACTGCTCCTCGGCGGCGGCGTCGCCGGGATTGAGGTCGGGGTGGTGCTCGCGGGCCAGCTTGCGGTAGGCCTTCTTGATCTCGTCGTCGCTGGCCCCCCGGGCCACGCCGAGCACGCCGTACAGATCGGCCACTAGCCCTCCTCCATGCGGCGTCCGAGCCGCTGGCTGACGACGGCGACGGCGGCCAGGGCCTGGGGGTAGTTCATGCGGGTGGGGCCCAGGATGCCGATGGTGCCGGCCTCGCCGTTGCCGCCCCGCACGGGGGCCACCACCACCGAGCACTCGGCCAGCGGCATGACCCCGTGCTCGGCGCCGATGGCCACGGTCAGGCCCCGGTCGAGGAGGTCGCGCAGGAGCGTCACCACGACGAACTGCTCCTCGAGGATGCCCAGCACCTGGCGCACGGTGGCCACGGCGTCAAAGGCGTTGGCCATCCGGCTGGCGCCGCCCACGAACACCGACCCCTCCTCCTCATCGTGGCCACCGGTCAGGGCCAGCATCGACGCGCCGAGGAGGGCGTCGACGGCGGCCTCCCCGGTGCCCGGCGCCGTCCCCAGGTCGGCGATGGTGCGGCCGGTGAGGTGGCCGGCCAGCCGGGTCGAGGCGGCCGCGATGACGGCGTCGCCCACCGTCTCACCGTCCTCCCGCACCGGCAGCTCGAGCGTGCGCTTCTCGACCGAGCCGTTGGACAGCACGGCCACCACCAGCGCGGTGCGGCCGCCGAGGCCGACCACCTGCACGGACCGGATCGTCGCGGCCTCGTGGGGCGGGGCGATGACGACGGCGGTGTGGTCGGTGAGGCGGCTGAGCAGCTGGCTGGTCTCCGACAGCATGTGCTCGAGCTCGCCGTGGGCCCGGGTGAAGAACGTCTTGACCTCGGCCCGCTGCGACGGGTTCAGCTGGCCGGCGCCCCACCCGTGCAGCGAGTCGACGAAGAAGCGGTAGCCCTTGTCGGTGGGGATCCGGCCGGCCGAGGTGTGGGGCTGGACGAGGTAGCCGTCGCGCTCGAGCACCGACATCTCGTTGCGCACGGTGGCCGACGAGGCCTGCACCCCCCGCGCCCGGGTGACGTGCTGGGACCCGACGGGCTGCGCCGTCTCGATGTACTCCTCCACCACGGCCCGGAGGATGGCAGCCTTACGGTCGTCCAGCATGGTTGGCACTCAAGCCTACCGAGTGCCAGACCCCTTGGCTGGTCCTACGCCCGGGTCCGCCTCCCAGGGACGGGGCGGGCCGGCTGCTACCGCATCGGAGCGGCCGGCAAGCAGGGCAGCCCGGAGTGGATCCGAGCGAGGTCGGAAGGGGTTGCCTCCGGTCGATGCCTATGGGACCCTTGAACAAGTTCACAAGGAGATGGCGGATGAACAAGAAGTCGGTGTTCACGGTGGTCGTTGCTGGCGTCCTGACCGCGGGGGCGGCGGCGGCGGGCGCCCTGAGCACAGGAGCCTTGGTGCAGGTCTCGGGACCCAGCCCGTTCAGCGGGTGCACCGCCGACAACGTGGGCCAGACGGGTGTGAACTACCCCGGCACCGAGGTGGAGCCCTTCGTCGCCGTCCTCGGCTCCGATGCCGTCGGGGCGTGGCAGCAGGACCGCTGGTCGAACGGCGGGTCGCGGGGCATCGGGTGGTCGAGCAGCGATGACGGGGGCGCCACCTGGACGCCGCCGGCCCCCGTCCAGGGGCTGACCCTGTGCGCCGGCGGCGAGTTCGAGCGGGCCACCGACCCGTGGGTGACGTTCAGCCCGGACGGGAGCGCGTACCTGTTCTCCCTGACGCTGAACGACACCGACGTCGACCACGCCCTGCTGGTGCAGAAGTCGACCAACGGCGGCGCGACCTGGGGGACCCCGACGACGGTGCTCCGGGAGGCCAACCCCCACGTCTTCAACGACAAGAACTCGATCACCGCTCACCCCGCTGACTCGAGGTACGTCTACGCCGTCTGGGACCGGCTGGTGTTCCCGAGCGACCGGTCGCGGGGCGACGCCAGCGCCCTACGGGCCTCGGCCTACCGGGGGCCGACGTGGTTCGCCCGCACGATCGACGGCGGCGCCACCTGGGAAGCGGCCCGCCAGATCTACGACCCCGGCCAGAACAACCAGACGATCGGCAACCAGATCGCCGTCCTCGGGAACGGCACGCTCGTCAACATCTTCGACGAGATCCTGAACTTCAAGAACGCGAAGAAGCAGCGGGGTTTGAACGTGGCGGTGATCAGGTCGTCCGACCGGGGCGCGACGTGGGGCCGCCGGATCGTCGTCGACCGGCTCGGGGCCGTCGGCGTCCGTGACCCGGACACGGGCTTCCCGGTCCGCACGGGGGACATCATCCCCGACATCGCCGCGTCGGGTCAGAACGTGTACGCCGTGTGGCAGGACGCCCGCTTCACCGGTGGCGTGGCCGACCAGGTGCTGTTCTCCCAGTCCGCCGACGGGGGGCTCACGTGGTCGCCCTCGATCAGGGTCAGCCAGTCACCCGGGTCGGTGCAGGCGTTCACCCCGTCGGTCGACGTCCGCCCCGACGGGACGGTCGTGGTCTCCTACTACGACTTCCGGAACAACGACGCCGGCACGCCGCTCGAGACCGACTACTGGGCCGTCTCCTGCGCCTCGACCTCGAACTGCGCCGCCGCCTCGAGCTGGGGGTCCGAGGTCCGCCTCACGGACACCTCGTTCGACATGGCGCAGGCACCGGTGGCCCGGGGCTACTTCGTCGGCGACTACGAAGGCCTGGCCAACGACGGCGGCGACTTCCTGGCCTTCTTCTCGCAGCAGCACGGCACCGACGGGGCGAGCATCTTCGCCCGTCGCATCACCACCCCGTAGGACGGGCCGCTGGATTGCGTCGGGAGCCGGCGTGACGGGCAGCATGGAGAGGTGCCGCCTCCCCCCGAGCCGACGCTGGCGCTGGCGCAGGCGCGGGCTCGCTGGGGTGACGAGGTGGCGGTGGCGGCGCTGTTCCGCCCCGGGCCTGACCCCGACGCCCGGAGCGCCCTGACCAAGGCCGTGTCACGGCGGGCCAACCGGCGGCGGTCGCGGCTGCCGACCCGGCTGCTGGTGGCCATCGACGACCGGGGGCGGGCGCTGGTGTGCCCGCACCTCCCCGACCCCCAGGGCGGCCACCCCGAGGGCGACGACCTCTACGACGGGCCGTTCGACGCCCTGGGGGCGGTGGCGGCCGGGCCGCTCAGCATGGTCGTGCTGCTCGATGCCACCTGGGCAGCGGTGCTCGAGGCGGTCTGGCTCGACCACGACGCCGCCGTCGTCGCCGCCCTCCTCACCGGCGAGCCGCTCCCCGAGGAACCCGACCTCCTCCCCGAACCGGGACCCGGAGAGGGCGACGACGAGCCCAGCGCCTACACCGACGCCCTCCTGGCCCAGGCCGAGGCCGCCCAGGCCCGCGCCGACAGGCTGCTGGCGCTGGCCCTGGCCGCCCAGGCCGAGGAGGCCGACGGCGGCGGCCCTGCCGCCGAGCGCCGCCCACCGGGACCGCCGACGCCGCCACGACCGGCGAGCGGTGACCACCAAGCAGCACCCGAGCCCGGGTAGGGCCCGCGTCAGTCGTCGAGGCGGAGGGCGGCGACGAAGGCCTCCTGGGGCACCTCGACCCGGCCGATCGACTTCATCTTCTTCTTGCCCTCCTT
>Ga0183260_10001014_pt1 | contig 23812 bp, 19 predicted proteins | sample AntDrymUQ4972206_2_FD_129768 | JGI IMG/M metagenome (GOLD analysis project Ga0183260, IMG submission 129768) | Polar desert sand microbial communities from Dry Valleys, Antarctica - metaG UQ497 (22.06) (version 2) (version 2) | ecosystem: Environmental > Terrestrial > Soil > Desert | place... | reverse complement strand
GCGCAGCCGCAGAACATCTTCGAGGCCGTGCCGAGCTCGACGTGCACCTCGAGCCCGATCACCGGCTCGAACCGCGCGACCGCGTCGTCGTACGAGATCACGCCGGCACCCCCCGGGCGCCGGGCAGCGCGGGCGCGCGGTCGAGCAGCGGGCCGCCCCACCGGTCGAGGAGCAGGCGCTCCAGCACCGCGCCGACACGGTACATCCGGTCGTCGGCGGTCGCGGGCGCCAGGACCTGGAAGCCCGCGGGCAGGCCGTCCTCGTCGGCGAGCCCGCTGGGCAACGACAGGCCGGGGACGCCGGCGAGGTTGGCCGGCAGGGTGGCGATGTCGTTGAGGTACATCGCCAGCGGGTCGTCGACCTTCTCCCCCAGCCGGAACGCGGTGGTGGGGGTCGTCGGCGACACCAGCACGTCGGCTCGCTCGAAGGCGGCGGCGAAGTCGCGGGCGACGAGCGTGCGCACCTTCTGCGCCGAGCCGTAGTAGGCGTCGTAGTAGCCGCTGGACAGCGCGTACGTGCCGAGGATGATGCGTCGCTTGGCCTCGTCGCCGAAGCCGGCCTCGCGGGTCGCGAGCATCACGTCCTCGGCCGAGGGGCCGTCGCCATGGCCGACGTCGTCCGGCGCGACCCGCAGGCCGTAGCGCATCGCGTCGTAGCGGGCCAGGTTGCTGCTCGCCTCGCTGGGCAGGATCAGGTAGTACGCGGCCAGCCCGTACGTGAAGTGCGGGCACGACACCTCGACCACCTCGGCACCCGCGCCCGCGAGCAGCTCGACGGCCTCGTCGAAGCGCGCCCGGACGCCCGTCTGGTAGCCCTCGCCGCCGAGCTCGCGCACCACGCCGATGCGCACGCCGGTGACGTCGGCACCGCGGACCGCATCGACCAGCGCTGGCATCGGCGCGTCGATGCTGGTCGAGTCCCGCGGGTCGTGGCCGCCGACCAGCTCGTGCAGCAGGGCGGCGTCCAGCACCGTACGCGTGACCGGCCCGGCCTGGTCGAGGCTGCTCGCCAGCGCCACCAGCCCGTAGCGGGACACGCCGCCGTACGTCGGCTTCACGCCGACGGTGCCGGTGACCGAGCCGGGCTGGCGGATCGATCCCCCGGTGTCGGTGCCGATCGCGAGCGGCGCCTCAAAGGCCGCTACCGCCGCCGCGGAGCCTCCGCCGGAGCCACCCGGGATGCGGGCCAGGTCCCACGGGTTGTGGCTCGGGCCGAAGGCCGAGTGCTCGGTCGAGCTGCCCATGGCGAACTCGTCCATGTTGGTCTTGCCGAGGATCGGCAGCCCGGCCGCGCGCAGCCGGGTCACGATGGTCGCGTCGTACGGCGGCACCCAGCCCTCCAGCAGCCGGGACCCGGCCGTGGTCGGGATCCCCTTGGTGGCCACGAGGTCCTTGACCGCGATCGGCACCCCGGCCAGCGGGTGCAGCACCGCGCCGCGCCCACGCCGGCGGTCGACCTCGGCCGCCTGCGTCAGCGCACCCTCGGCGTCGACGTGCAGGAAGGCGTGCACGGCGCCGTCGACCTCGCCGATCCGGTCGAGGTGGGCCTGCGTCGCCTCGACGGACGACACCTCACCGGCGACGAGCCGCTCGGCGAGCCCCCCGGCGCTCAGCCGGGTCAGGTCGCTCACGCCTCCTCCCCGAGGATGCGCGGGACGCTGAAGCGCTGCTGCTCGACCGCGGGCGCCGCGGCGAGCGCCTCGTCGGCGCTCAGGCCCGGCTGCACGACGTCGTCGCGGAACACGTTGACGACCGGCAGCGGGTGCGAGGTCGGCGGGACGTCCGCATCGGCAACCTCCTGGACGCGGGCGACCGACTCCACGATCACCTGCAGCTGTGGGGCCAGGTGGTCGAGCTCCGCCTCGCTCAGGTCGATCCGCGCCAGCCGCGCGAGGTTGGCGACGTCGTCGCGGGAGATGCCGGGCATGGTTCTCGCTCCACAGTGGAACCGGTTCGGAGCCCTCATGCTAGGAGCGGCGCACAGGGGCGGTGACGCGGAGGGTGGTTCAGCGCACCCCACTCGTCGATGTTCACCTCTGTCGACGCCCGGGCGGTCGCGTGCGGCTCCGACGCGGAGCGAGAGGTGCTGGCCACCCGGCTCGCTCACCAGATGCGTACGCGCTGGTCCTCGGGCAGCCACATGCCGTCGCCCTCGCCGACATCGAACGCCTCGTGGAACTCGTGCAGGTTGCGGACCACGTTGGCGCGGAACTCCGCCGGCGAGTGCGGGTCGGTGGCCAGCCGCCGGACCTCCTCCTCGCTGCGGATCACCTGGCGCCACACCTGACCCCAGCCGAGGAACACCCGCTGCTGCCCGCTGTAGCCGTCGATCTCGGGCGGGTCCTCCCCCTCCAGGCTCATCAGGTACGCCTTGTACGCGATGGTGATGCCGCCGAGGTCGCCGATGTTCTCGCCGACGGTGAGCGCCCCGTTGACCCGGTGGCCCTCGAGCCCAGCCGGCTCGAAGCCGTCGTACTGCTCGATCAACGCCTTGGCTCGCCGGTCGAACCTGGCCCGGTCCTTGTCGGTCCACCAGTCGGTGAGCCGGCCGTCGCCGTCGTAGCGGCTGCCCTGGTCGTCGAAGCCGTGCCCGATCTCGTGCCCGATGACCGAGCCGATGCCGCCGAAGTTGACCGCGTCGTCCGCCTCGGGGTCGAAGAACGGCGCCCGCAGGATCGCCGCCGGGAAGACGATCTCGTTCATCCCCGGGTTGTAGTAGGCGTTGACGGTCTGCGGCGTCATGTGCCACTCGTCGCGGTCGATCGGCTGGCCGATCTTGGCCAGGTTGCGCTCGGACTCGAAGGCGACGGCCCGGCGGGCGCTGCCGAGCAGGTCCTCCCGCACGACGACCATGCTCGAGTAGTCACGCCACGAGTCGGGGTATCCCACCTTGGGGGTGAACCGGTCGAGCTTGGCCAGCGCCTTGTCGCGGGTCTCCGGCGACATCCAGTCGAGCTGCTCGATGTCCTCGCGGTAGGCCTCGACCAGCCAGCCAACCAACCTCTGCATCCGCTCCTTGTGCTCGGGCGGGAAGTGCTCGGCCACGTAGAGCCGGCCGAGTGCCTCACCGAGCGCCCCCTCGACGACGCCGACGCCACGCTTCCACCGCTCCCGCAGCTGGGGGATGCCCGACAGCGTCGTGCCGTAGAAGGCGAAGCTCGCGTCGACGAACCGCGACGAGAGGTACGCCGACGACGCCCGCACGTGGTGGAACACCAGCCAGGCGCGCCAGTCGGCGAGCGGCCGCTCCTGCAGCAGCCTGGCGGTGGCCGCGAGCGCCTCGGGCTGCCGGACGACCACCTCGTCGAATGCGCCGTCGGGTGCCTGCAGGCCGCTCAGCCACTCGTCCCAGTGCACTCCGGAGGCCAGCCCGTCGAGCTGGGAGCGGGTGTGCCGGTTGTGCGTCCGGAGCGCGTCCCGGCTGTCGACGTTGGTCCAGTGCGCCGCGGCGATCGCGGTCTCGAGCTCCATCACCCGGCGCGCGGCGCTCGAGGCGTCCGGTTCGTCGACGAGCCCCAGCACCGTCGCGACGTGGGCCACGTACCGGCCCCGGATGTCGGAGTACGCGTCGTCGCGGTAGTAGGCCTCGTCGGGGAGCCCGAGCCCACCCTGGTTGAGCTTGACGACGTAGCGGTCGGGGTCGTCGGGGTCGTTGTCGACGTACCAGCCCACGAATCCGGGGGTGCCGTGCCGCTGCAGCCGACCGACGAGATAGGCCAGGTGTGCGGGCGAGTTGACGGCACGGATGGCGGCGAGGTCGTCGGCCAGCGGCTCCGCATCACGGCTCTCCACCTCGGCCTCGTCCATGAATGCCGCCCACAGGTCACCGATCTTGCGCGCATCGGTGCCCGGGAAGCCGTCGGACGCCGCGGCCCCCTCGCACAGCGCCCGGACGTCGAGCTCGGCCTGGTCCCGCAGGGCGTGGAAGGCCCCGTGCACCGCGCGGTCGGGCGGGACCTCTGTGTGCTCGAGCCACCGTGCGTTGACGTGTCGGAAGAGGTCGTCGCGCGCGCTGACCTGGTCGCTGAGCTCGTCGACGGCGATCCCGCTGCTGGCTCGGCTGGTCATGAGGGCTCCTCCGTCATGCTCGGTGTCGGCCGGGTCAGCCTAAACGGCGCCGGTGACCGCCACGCCGGCGACGGCCGGGGGTGGACGGCCCGGCGGCCTCGTCACCGGGCCGCCGCGCGCGCCGCGTCCGGCCCGTCGGCCAGCAACGTACGGAAACCGTCCTCGTCGAGGACCGGGACGCCGAGCTGAACCGCCTTGTCGTGCTTGGAGCCGGGCGAGTCGCCGACGACGACGAAGTCGGTCTGCTTCGACACCGAGCCGGTGGCCCTGCCCCCGCGGGCGGTGATGGCCTCCTTGCTCTCGTCCCGCGAGAAGCCCGCCAGCGAGCCGGTGACCACCACCGACAGGCCCTCGAGCGTCCGCGGGACCGACCCGTCGACGTCGTCGCGCATCCGCACCCCCGCGCGACGCCACTTGTCGACGACCTCGCGGTGCCAGTCGACCTCGAACCACGCCCGCACCGCGTCGGCGATGGTCGGACCCACCCCCTCGACGTCGGCGAGCCGCTGGGCGTCGGCCGCCTCGATCTCGGCGAGGTCGCCGAAGGCGTTGGCCAGCGCCCGCGCCGCGGTCGGCCCGACGTGCCTGATCGACAGCGCGACGAGCACCCGCCACAGCGGTTGTCCCTTGCGCTCGTCGAGGTGGTCGAGGAGCCGCCGGCCGTTGGCCGACAGGGTGCCGTCCTTGCGCGTGAACAGCGGCACCCGCAGCAGGGTCTCCTCGTCGAGGGTGAACAGGTCGCCCTCGTCGTGCACCACGCCGGCGTCCAGCAGGCCGGCCGCCGCCTCGTAGCCGAGCACCTCGATGTCGAAGCCCCCGCGCCCGGCCACGTGGAAGAGCCGCTCGCGCAGCTGGGCCGGGCACGACCGCGTGTTGGGGCACCGGATGTCGGCGTCACCCTCCTTGGTGGGGGCGAGCCGGGTGCCGCAGGAGGGACAGTCCCTCGGCATCACGAACGCGCGCTCGGAGCCGTCGCGCAGCGCCACGACCGGACTGACGATCTCGGGGATCACGTCGCCGGCCTTGCGGAGCACGACGGTGTCGCCGACCAGCACGCCCTTGCGCCGGACCTCCGCGGCGTTGTGCAGCGTCGCCATCTCGACCGTCGACCCGGACACGAGCACCGGCTGCATCACGCCGTACGGGGTCACCCGTCCCGTGCGCCCGACGTTGACCCTGATGTCGAGCAGCCGGGTGTTGACCTCCTCGGGGGGGTACTTGTACGCGATCGCCCAGCGCGGTGCGCGTGAGGTGGAGCCGAGCCGGCGCTGTAGGTCGTACTGGTCGACCTTGACCACGATGCCGTCGATCTCGTGCTCGACGTCGTGGCGGTGCTCGCCGTACCAGTCGACGTGGGTGAGCACGTCGGTCAGGTCGGTGAAGACGCGAACCCGGTCGCTGACCGGCAGGCCCCACGCCGCCAGCGCGGCGTACGCCTCGGACTGGCGTCGCGGCTCGAAGCCGGTGCGGACGCCGACGCCGTGGCACACCATGCGCAGCGGTCGGGAGGCGGTGATGCGGGGGTCCTTCTGCCGCAGCGAGCCGGCGGCGGAGTTGCGCGGGTTGGCGAACGGCGCCTTGCCGGACTCGACGAGCTGCGCGTTGAGGCCGGCGAAGGCCTCGGTGGGGAAGTAGACCTCGCCACGGACCTCGACCACGGCGGGCGCGGGGAACGTACCGGTGCCGGTGAGCCGGTGCGGCACGCCGCGGATCGAGCGGATGTTGTCGGTCACGTCCTCGCCGACCCGGCCGTCGCCACGGGTGGCGCCGCGAGTCAGCCGACCGTCCTCGTACAGCAGGTTGACGGCGACCCCGTCGACCTTGAGCTCGCAGCAGAACTCCGCACCGGTGCCGCCCTCGCGCTCGACCCGGCACAGCCACGACTCCATCTCGTCGCGGCTGAAGGCGTTGTCCAGGCTGAGCATCCGCTCGCGGTGCTCGACCGGCGTGAACAGCGTGGACGGTGCGCCGCCGACCTGCTGCGTCGGGGAGTCCGGCGTGCGCAGCCCCGGGTGCGACTCCTCCAGCTCCTGCAGCTCGCGCATCCCCGCGTCGAAGTCCGCGTCGGAGATGGTCGGGTCGTCGAGCACGTGGTAGCGCCACCGGGCGTCGTGGAGGTGCTCGCCGAGCTCGCGGTGCCGCTCGCGGGCGGCGGACGGCACGGGTTGCTGCTCGGACTGGTCGGCCGACAGCTCCCGCGGCACGTCGGTCTGGTCCGAGGTCACCGCGACATCCTCTACCCGGCCTCGGACACCTGGCGCGCGACCTGTCGCAGCCGCGCGTACGTCCGGCGCGCGCCGTCGGCGGTGGCGCCGGCCAGACCGCAGGCCGGAGTGACGACGAGGTCGGCCGCCGTGGGGTCGGTGCCGAGCCGTTCGAGCAGCCGGAGCAGGTCGGGTGTCTCGGTGCTGTCGGGAAGCCCCGCCCACAGGCCGAGCCCGGCGTCGACCGCTGCCGCCAGCGCGTCGGTGCGGCCGGCGTCCAGCAGCGACACGTCGAGGCTCACCGCGACCGCGCCGGCCCCGGCGAGCAGGCCGATGGGCACGTCCCCGGCGCAGCAGTGCACGACGGGCGCCGCCCCGGCCGAACGCACCGCGTGGACCACCACGGCCAGCCCGGCCGCCGCCTCGGGCTCGTGGACCGCCCGGTGCCGGCCGAAACCGCTGGCCGTCGGCACGGCCGCGGCCAGCACCGCAGGGAGCGCCGGCTCGTCGACCTGCACCACCAGGGCGGCGCTCGGCACTCGGCGGCGCACGTCGGCCACGTGGCCGGCGACGCCCTCGGCGAGCGACTGGGCCAGGTCGCGGCGGGCACCGTGGTCGGCGAGCAGCCGGTCGCCGCGGGGCCGCTCGACGGTGGCCGCGAGCGTCCACGGCCCGGCGACCTGCACCTTGATGCGGCCGTCGTAGCCCTGCGTGTGCTCCTCGAGCGCGTCGAGGTCCTCGGCGAGCAGCGACCGCGCACGTCGCTGGTCGACCCCGCCGCCGGGAGTGCCGGCACCGGTGAGCCGCCAGCCCGCGGGCTGGAGGTCGGCGCCGAGGTCGGCGAGCAGCCCGACCGCCCGGCCGGTCGTCGCGGCGGGCGCGCCGCGCTCGGGCAGCTCGGGCAGGTGTGCCAGGTCGGGGAGCTCGTCGAGCACCAGCCGTACCGCGGCGTGGATGTCGCTGCCGGGCAGCGACCCGACCCCGGTGGCGGCCGCGGTCATCGGCCGGGACGGCCTTCGCGGGACCGATGTCGAGACATCGTGGTCGCTCCGACCGCCGCGATGTCTCGAGCTCGGTGGGTGCGGTCCACCGTCGCGCTCCCCACGACCCGGGTGCCGGCGTAGACCACCGCGGCCTGACCCGGAGCCACCCCGTACGCGGGCCGTGCGAGCGTGAGGCGTACCGCGCCGTCGGGCAGCACCGCGAGGCGGGCCGGCAGGGACTCGCCGTGCGCCCGCAGCTGCACCGCGCAGCGCAACGAGCCGGCGGAGGTGTCCGGGGCGGGACCGCACCAGCGCGCCAGGACCCCGTCGACGACGTCGACGGCCAGGGCGTCGTGCGGACCCACGGTGACCGTTCCCGACACCGGCTCGATGTCCAGCACGTAGCGCGGTCTGCCGTCGGGCGCCGGGGCATCGACCCGCAGGCGCTTGCGCTGGCCGACCGTGAAGCCGTACGCGCCGTCGTGGCCGCCGAGCCGGGTGCCGGACCGGTCGACGACGTCGCCGGGCTGGGTGCCGAGCCGTTCGCACAGGAAGCCGGTGGTGTCGCCGTCGGCGATGAAGCAGACGTCGTGGCTGTCCGGCTTGGCGGCGACCGTGAGGCCCCGGCAGGCCGCCTCGGCCCGCACCTGGGCCTTGGGCGTCGGCCCGAGCGGGAACATCGCGTGCGCGAGCTGGTCGGCCTCGAGCACGCCCAGCACGTACGACTGGTCCTTGGCCGGGTCGGCGGCGCGGTGCAGCTCGCGACCACCCGGTCCGTCGACCACCCGCGCGTAGTGGCCGGTCGCCACCGCGTCGAAGCCGAGCGCCAGCGCGCGGTCGAGCACGGCGGCGAACTTGATCGTCTCGTTGCACCGGATGCACGGGTTCGGCGTCCGCCCGGCGGCGTACTCGGCGACGAAGTCCTCGACCACGTCGGCGTGGAAGCGCTCGGACAGGTCCCAGACGTAGAACGGGATCCCGATGACGTCGGCCGCCCGGCGGGCGTCGCCGGCGTCCTCGACGGTGCAGCAGCCGCGGGCGCCGGTGCGGTACGACTGCGGGTTGCGGGACAGGGCCAGGTGGATGCCGGTGACGTCGTGCCCGGCCTCGGCGGCCCGGGCGGCCGCCACGGCGGAGTCGACGCCGCCGGACATGGCGGCGAGCACACGCACGGTCAGCGCCGTCCGACGGCCACGGCCGCTCGGGCCCGCTCGACGGCCGCGCCCAGGGCGGCGACGAGCGCATGCACGTCGGCCGGCGTCGAGTCGTGGCCGAGGCTGAACCGCAACGACCCGCTGGCCGCGCCCTCGTCGCGGCCCATGGCGAGCAGGACGTGGCTCGGCTGCGGCACCCCGGCCGTGCAGGCAGAGCCGGTGGAGCACTCCACGCCCTGCGCGTCCAGCAGCATCAGCAGCGCGTCGCCGTCGCAGCCGGGGAAGGTCAGGTGCGCGATGGCCGGAGAGCGCAGGTCGTCGGCGCCGAGCGGCGGGCCGTTGAGCTCGACGTCGGGCACCGTCTCGCGTACGCGGGCCACGAGGGCGTCGCGCAGCGACCGCAGCCGCGCGGCCTGCTGCTCGCGCCGCCGCACGGCCAGCTCGACGGCGAGCGCGAGGGCCCGCACCCCGGCGACGTCGGCGGTGCCGGAGCGTACGTCGCGCTCCTGGCCGCCGCCGTGCAGCAGCGGCACGATCGTCAGGTCGCGCCGGGCCAGCAGCGCGCCGACGCCGGTGGGCCCGCCCACCTTGTGCCCGCTCAGGCTGAGGGCGTCCACACCGACCGCGCCCCAGTCGACCGGCACCTGCCCGATCGCCTGCACCCCGTCGGTGTGCACCGGCACGCCGTACGCGTGCGCGGCGGCGACCACCGCGGCCACCGGCTGCACCGTGCCGATCTCGTTGTTGAGCCACATGCACGAGACGAGCGCCACGTTGTCACGCCCGCGCTCGAGCGCCTCCTCGAGCGCGTCCACGCGTACGACGCCGGCGTCGTCGACCGGCAGCAGCTCGACCTCGGCGCCCTCGTGGGCCGCGAGCCACTGAGCGGGGTCGAGGACCGCGTGGTGCTCGACGGCGGTCGTCAACAACCGCGGTCGGGCACGCTCGTCGACGTGTCGGCGGGCCCACCACAACCCCTTAACGGCGAGGTTGTCGGCCTCGGTGCCGCCGCCGGTGAAGACCACCTCGCTGGGGCGGGCTCCCAGGGCGGCGGCGAGCTGTTCGCGCGACTCCTCGACCAGCCGGTGCGCGCGGCGACCGGACGCGTGCAGCGACGAGGCGTTGCCGACGTCACGCAGCCGCGCCTGCAGCTCCGCGGCGACGGCGTCGACCATCGGGGTCGTCGCCGCGTGGTCGAGGTAGTGGGTGCGCTGGTGGGGCATCCCGCCCAGCCTAGGCCAGGCCCCGCCGCGTATCGGACACTCCCGCCGGACCGGGCTCAGCCCTTGCGCGCCGCGATGGCCTCGGTCGCCTGCGGCAGCACCTTCGCGAGGTCGCCGACCACGCCGAAGTCGACGAGCTCGAAGATCGGCGCCTCGCCGTCCTTGTTCACCGCGACGATCGTCCTCGACGTCTGCATGCCGGCACGGTGCTGGATGGCACCGGAGATGCCGACGGCGACGTACAGCTGCGGCGACACCGTCTTGCCGGTCTGCCCGACCTGGTAGCTGTGCGGGTACCACCCGGAGTCGACGGCGGCGCGCGAGGCGCCGACCGCGGCGCCGAGGACGTCGGCCAGGGCCTCGACCGGGGCGAAGTTCCCACTGGTGCCCCGCCCGCCGGAGACCACGATGGCCGCCTCGGTGAGCTCCGGCCGGCCGGACGACGTACGCGGCTCACGGCCGATGACGCGGGCGGTCCTGGCGGCGTCAGAGACCGTCACCTCGACGGTCTCCTCGACGGCGGCGCCGCCGACCTGTTGGGGCGTGACCGAGTTGGGCTTCACGACGATCACCGGGGTCCCGGTCGTCACGGTCGCCGTGACGGTGTACGCGCCGGCGAAGACGGACTGCGTGGTGACCGGACCGGCCCCGTCGTCGGGCGGACCCGCCTGCACCTCGACGGCATCGGTGATGATCCCGGAGCCGGTCTTGACCGCCACCCGGGCCGCGATCTCGCGCGCCTCCGGCGTCGACGGCACGAGCAGCGCGACCGGTGCGACCCGCGCCACGAGCTGGGCCAGGGCCTCGGCCTTGGGTGCCACCAGGTAGTCGGTGAGGTCGGACGCGTCGAGGACGTACACCTTCTCCGCGCCGTACGCCGCCAGGGCCTCGCGGCCGGTGTCGATCCCCGCGCCGCAGAACACGGCAGACGGCTCGCCGAGTCGGCGTGCGATCGTCAACAGCTCGGCGGTGGTCTTGCGTACGGACCCGTCGACGTGGTCGACGAGGACGAGGACCTCGCTCATGGTGGTCGTCCTCCTGTCGACGGCTCAGACGAACTTCTGCTCGGCGAGGTAGGCGGCGAGCCTGGTGCCGCCGTCGCCCTCGTCGGTCACGACCGTGCCCTGCGTACGCGGTGGGCGGGCCTGGACCTCCCGGACCGTGCTCCACGCCGCGGACAGGCCGACCTGGTCGGCCTCGACGCCGAGGTCGGACAGCGACCAGGTCTCGACCGGCTTCTTCTTGGCGGCCATGATCCCCTTGAACGACGGGTAGCGCGGCTCGTTGATCTGGTCGGTGACGCTCACCAGGACCGGCAGCGATGCCGCGACGGTCTCGGTCGCCACGTCGCCGTCGCGGCGTACGGTCACGGTGTCGCCGTCGACGACGACGTCGGCCGCGTACGTCAGCGCCGGCAGGTCCAGGCGCTCGGCGAGCATCGCCGGCACGACCCCCATCGCCCCGTCGGTCGAGGCCATGCCGCACAGCACGACGTCGACCGGCGAGTCGGCACCGATCCGCGCGACCGCCGCGGCGAGGACCCGCGAGGTGGCGAGCGCATCCGATCCGTGCATCGCGTCGTCGACCACGTGGACCGCCGCGTCGGCGCCCATCTGCAGCGCCTTGCGGGTGGCGTCCAGCGCCGGTTCGGGGCCGATGGTGAGGACCGTGACCTCGCCTCCCGAGTCGCCGGCGATCCGCAGGGCCTCCTCCACCGCGTACTCGTCGAGCTCCGACAGCAGCCCGTCCGCGCCGGCGCGGTCCACGGTGCCGTCGGAGGCGGCGAAGGACCGGCTCGCGGTGGCGTCGGGGACGTGCTTCACGCAGACGACGATCCTCATACCTGGCCGGCCTTCCCGGGTGGTGGCGGGGGCTGCGCGGCGGGGCGCGCAGGTGCGCGGCTCAGCCTGCCACCCGAGAGCCTGCGCACCGGCACTACCCCGGGTCGTCTGCACTCCCCGGGAGTGACGAGTCCCGGGCAGTGTTGGTTTCACGGGGTACCCCGTGAAACCGGGGGCGGGTGGGGTCGGCTGGGCGGTGGGTCAGGCGCGGACGATCCGGTCGAGGACGCGTCCGACGACGAGGTAGCACAGCGTCGCCAGCCCGCCGTTGACGAGGACCTCCGTGTCCCGGTCGGGCTGTCCGTCCGGCTGCTCGAAGCTGAACACCGCGCCGACCGGCCCGGCCAGGGTCCGGCCGGCGTCGGTGACGGCCTCGACGAGGTCGTTGCGGTCGTTGGTGGCGTCGAAGGCGGTGAACAGCGCGCCCAGCCCGACGACCACCGCGCACAGCAGGGCCGCCAGCCAGACCAGCGCGGCGACCCGGTTGCGGACCGCGGCGAGGCCGGCGGACGCCTTCCGGCGGGCACGCGTGCCCCGTCGGCGTCTGCCGTGGGTCTGCGGAGCGGTCTGCTTGACCGGCGTGCTCTCCGGCGTCGTGGCCGCACCCGGGTCGCCGTCGTCGGGGGCTGGGCGCCGGCGTCTCATCGGCCCTGGAAGCGCGCCTTGCCGGGCCCTTCCTCGACGAACGAGCGCATCCCGGTGCCGCGGTCCTCGGTGGCGAACAGCGCCGCGAACTGCTGCCGCTCGATCTCCAGGCCGGTGGTGAGGTCCACTTCGAGGCCGTGGTCGATCGCCTCCTTGGCGGCGCGCAGCGCGTACGCCGGACCCTGGGCGAACTGCGCGGCCCACGCGTACGCGGTGTCGTAGACGTCGCCGGCCGGCACCACCCGGTCGACCACGCCGATGCTCAGCGCCTCCTCGGCGCCGACGAAACGTCCGGTGAAGACGATGTCCTTGGCGCGGCTGGGTCCCACGAGCCGAGCGAGCCGCTGGGTCCCGCCCGCGCCGGGGATGATGCCGAGGAGGATCTCGGGCTGGCCGACCTGGGCGTCCTCGGCGGCCACCCGGAGGTCGGCGCACAGCGCCAGCTCGAGGCCGCCGCCGAGGGCATAACCGGTGATCGCCGCGACCACCGGCTTGGGGATCCGGGCCACGGCGGTGAACGACGACTGGAGCCGGCCGGACCGCTCGACCATGTCGGTGTAGGACATGGCGTTCATCTCCGTGATGTCCGCACCGGCGGCGAAGGCCCGCTCCCCGCCGTACAGCACGACCGCGCGCACGTCGCCGCGCTCGGCGGCCTCGTACGCGGCGGCCCGGATCCCCTCCTGCATCTGCACGTCGAGTGCGTTCATCTTCGGTCGGTCCAACCGCAGCGTCGCGACGCCGTCGGCCACGTCGAGACGGACGAGCTCGCCCACCGCACACTCCTGAACCTCGCCGGCCGGGGGAAGTCCACGAGCCTAGTGCAGGCACAATGGCCCCCTGTGACCCCGACCCCGCGCCCGACCCCGACGGTGCTGCCCGGGACGCACGAGCGGCTGGGTGCCACGCCCGGACCGACCTCGACGACGTTTGCGGTCTGGGCCCCGGAGGCGACCGGGGTCGAGCTGTGCCTGTTCGATGCCGACGGTGAGCAACGGGTCGCGCTGCCCGACCGGACGCTCGGCGTGTGGCACGGTGCGGTCCCGGGTGTCGGGCCGGGTCGGCGCTACGGCTTCCGCGCCGACGGACCGTACGACCCCGACGCCGGCCACCGCTTCAACCCGAACCGGCTCCTGCTCGACCCGTACGCGCGCGCCGTCACCGGCGTGCTCGACCCGACCGGACCGGTCGACGACGTGCCACCCGACGACCTCCGCTTCGCTCGCGACTCCGCCGCCCACGTCCCGCTGTCGGTGGTCGTCGACGACCGCTTCGACTGGGGCGACGACGGACCGCCGCGTACGCCGTGGGCGGACACCGTCGTCTACGAGGCGCACGTACGCGGGCTGACCATGCGCCACCCCGGAGTGCCCGAGCCGCTGCGCGGGACGTACGCGGGGCTGGCGCACCCGTCGGTCGTGGACGAGCTGCTGCGGCTCGGCGTGACCGCCGTGGAGCTGCTGCCGGTGCAGCAGTTCGTGACCGAGCCGGGCGTGCGGGAGCGGGGTCTGGTGAACTACTGGGGATACAACACGCTGGGCTTCTTCGCGCCGCACGGTGCGTACGCCTCGACCGGCGACGGCGGCGGCCAGGTGGCCGAGTTCAAGCAGCTGGTCAAGACCCTGCACGCCGCCGGCATCGAGGTGCTGCTCGACGTCGTCTACAACCACACCGCCGAGGGCGGCCCCGGCGGACCCACGCTGTCGCTGCGTGGGCTCGGCGACGGCTCGTACTACCGGCAGGAGGCCGGCGGCGGCTACGCCGACGTCACCGGCTGCGGGAACACCGTGCAGGTCGCGCACCCCGCGGCGCTGCGGCTGGTGACGGACTCGCTGCGCTACTGGGTCACGGAGATGCACGTCGACGGCTTCCGCTTCGACCTCGCCCCCGCCCTGCTGCGCACCGCGCACGGCCCGGACCCGGCGGCACCGCTGCTGACCGCCATCGACCGGGACCCGGTGCTGCGTGACGTCAAGCTCGTCGCCGAGCCGTGGGACGCGACGTCGGAGGGCTACCTGCTGGGCCGGTTCCCCCCGCCGTGGCGCGAGTGGAACGACCGGTTCCGGGACACGGTGCGGGACTTCTGGCGCGGGCGGTCCGGCGGCGTGCGGGACCTGGCGTACCGGCTGTCCGGCTCGAGCGACCTGTACGGCGACGACGGGCGACGGCCGTTCGCCTCGGTCAACCTCGTCACCGCGCACGACGGGCTCACGCTGCGCGACCTGGTGTCGTACGAGCACAAGCACAACGAGGCCAACGGCGAGGACGGCCGCGACGGCACCGGCGACGACCGGTCGTGGAACTGCGGCGCGGAGGGTGAGAGCGACGACTGCGACGTGCTGGCACTGCGGCGGCGCCAGGCGGCGAACCTGCTCGGCACGCTGCTGCTGTCCACCGGGGTGCCCATGCTGGTGGCCGGTGACGAGCGCGGGCGCACGCAGCGGGGCAACAACAACGCCTTCTGCCATGACGGGCCTCTGACGTGGGTCGACTGGGCGCCGGACCCGCAGTGGGCGCACCTGACCGACCTGACCACCCGGCTGGTGGCGCTGCGCGGCGCGCACCCGGTCCTGCGCCAGCGGCTCGGTCCGTTGTCCTGGCTGCACCCCGACGGGCGGGAGATGCAGCTGTCCGACTGGTACGACGCGACCCTGGCCACGGTCGGGATGCTGCGCGACGGCTCGCCCCTCGAGGACCGCAAGTTCCTGCTGTGGCTGCACGCCGGGGCCGATGCGGTGCCGCTGTGGACGCCCAGCGGCAGCTCTGAGGCGGGGGGTTCGCCCGGGTGGGAGGTGCTCGCCGACACCAGCGGCGCGGTGACCGGGCAACGGCTGTCGGAGTACGCGGCGCCGCGGGTGCCCGGCCGCACCCTGCTGCTGCTGGGCTCGCTCCCCGCGCACTGAGCCCCGGCGGCGCAGTCAGCGCAGCGCCCGCAGCGCTACGTTCACCACGTCGTGCAGCACCGCTGTGTCCGCGGTCGCCTTGCCCACCACCCGCAGCCCCTGGACGGTCGCGACCAGGAACCGCGCCGCGGATCGCGGGTCGAGCTCGGCCGCAACCTCGCCCTGCCGCTGGGCCCGACCCAGCGCCCGGGTCAGCACGTCCTCGTCCTTGCGGAGGTGGTCGGCGACGCGGCGCGCGACGGCCGGGTCGGCCGGGATCCGCTCCATCGCGGCGTTGACGACGAGGCACCCGCGGCGGTCGGGATCGTCGGCCGGCGCGCCAGCCAGGTGCTCGAGCATCCCGCTGATTCGCGGCAGCACCGGGCCCGGCTCCTCCAGGGCGTCGATGACCGGGCCCGCCCGCTGTACGCAGTACCGCTCCAGCGCCAGGTCGTAGAGCCGGCTCTTGCTGCCGAACGTGGTGTAGAGGCTCGCCCGGCCGATGCCCAGGTGCTCGACCAGGTCGGCGATGCCCGTTGCCTCGTACCCCCGGGCCCAGAACAGCTGCATCGCCCGCTCGAGCGCCAGGTCCGGGTCGAAGTCCTTGGTTCGCACCCCCGGGACAATATCAGACCGATCGGTCTTGACCGATCGGTCTGGTACGTGCCACGGTCCCGGTGTCGACCCGAGCCGAGGAGAGAGCCGTGCTGCCGATCCCGAGAACCCAACCGACCCTGCGGTCCAGGACGAAGGTCGCGGCCGTCGCCGCGGTCGCGGTCATCGCCGGAGCGACCGGCTGCACGGGCTCCCGCGACGCGACGAGCCAGACGTACGACCTGCCCGGGGAGACGGTGTTCCCCGAGGGCATCGGTGTCGACAAGAGCCGGAGACTTCTTCGTGGGCAGCACGTCGGACGGCACGATCTACCGCGGCAACGTCGACCGGGGCGACGTCGACGTGTTCCTGCCGGGCGGCGAGGACGGCCGCACCGCCGCCACCGGCGTCAAGGTCGACAACCAGGGTCGGCTGTGGGTAGCGGCCCGCGACACCGGCCGGGCCTTCGTCTACGACGTCGCGACCGGCGACCTGGTGCGGGCGCTCTCGACGCCAGAGACCGACCGTACGCTGATCAACGACCTGACCTTCACGCCCGACGCGGCGTTCTTCACCGACTCGTTTCGTCCGGTGGTCTGGCGGGTCGCGCGGTCCCCCGAGCGGGTCGGGGCGATGCGTCCGTGGCTCGACCTGCGAGACACCCCGGTGCCGGGCGACACCGACTTCAGGCTGAACGGCATCTCGGCCAGCGATGACGGCAGGGTCCTGCTGACCGTGCACTTCGACACCGGTCGGCTGTTCCGCATCAACGTGGCGACCGAGGAGGTCACCGAGGTCGACCTGGGGGGCGCCACGCTGACCACCGGCGACGGGATCCTGCTGGACGGTCGGACCCTGCTGGTCGTGCGGGAGGACCCGGGCGCCGTCTTCCCGGTCCGGCTCGCCCCGGACCTGACTAGCGGCACCGTCGGCGCACCGTTCGGCGAGGGCTTTGCGCTGCCCACCACGCTCGCGGAGTACGAGGGCAGCGTGCTGGTCGTCAACTCCCAGCTCGACGACACCGACTCCCCCGAGCTGCCCTTCACCGTGTCCCGGGTGACGCTTCCGGACCAGGCCGAGCTGGGGTCGTCACCGTCAGGAGCCGGGGCGGACGGAGGCGGCGACGTCGCGGGCGACCCGTTCGTACAGCGGCCACCGGTCCCGGTCCGGTGAGGTGACGCAGACCAGCACCACGCGGTCGCGCCCGGGCACCGGCACGCCCAGAACCACCTCGCGCTCGCCGGTGCCGGGCGCGCCGGACCCGGACGGATGGACCGCGGTGGCACACGCGGCCGGCCGGCCGGCGACCCGGTCGACCCCGACCTCGTCGTAGGCCTGGGCGCGGCGCAGCGATTCCACGACGCCGAGCTCCGAGACCGCCGGGTCGCCGCCGGACGGCTGTACGGCGACCGTCAGGGTGGCCGCCGACGGGCTGCCGTCGATGTCCACGAGGCAGAACGCGACCGCGCCGACCTGACCCCCACGGACGTGCCGCGCGAGGCTCTCGACGTAGAGCTCGACGCCTCGCGCTGGCGGGGGTCGGACAGGCGCAGCGCGCCGACGAGCGCCGCCTGGGCGGCCACCCGGTCCTCGACCGCCTCGTCGAGCGGCACGTCGTGGAAGTCGGCGGGGACCTCCATGGCCACGCCGTCGTGACGCAGCGTGCGGGTCGCAGCCACGGTGCTCACCGCGTGCCGTGGTCTCGGCCGTGCATCCGCTCGGCGAGATCGGGGCCGCCGGAGGCTCCGGCCCCGGCAAACGTCGCCCTCGGCAGCGGCCGCGCGGGGGCGCCGGCGCGTACGTGGCGCAGCGCGCCGAGCAGTCGGTGGCTGCCGACGCCCGAGCGGGCGAGGGCGGTCACCTCGTCGTCGAGCACGTCGTCGCGGTCCCCCACGACGCCCGTCAACGCGCCCACCACCCGCGTGAGCCGCGAGACCTCCGCCAGCACCGCGGCGGCCACGGCCACCTCGCCGGCGTGCTGCTCGACCCAGGCGTCGACGGCGCCGGCGAGGGCGGCGCCGGCGCCGGCGAGGTCGGCGGCGAGGTCGGACGGCTCGTGGTCGGCCAACGGGACGACCGCCTGCTCGACGGCGAGCCGCAGCCGGCGGGCGGCCGCATCGTGCTCGGCAGCGAGCGCCTCGGTGGCCCGGTGGACCACGTCGCGCCCCTCCTGGGCGTCGGGCCGTCCGGCGAGTCGCGACATCTGCTCGACGAGCTCGTCGGTGCGGTCGGTGCGAGCCGCGAAGCCCCGACGCCAGTCCTCGGTGGCGCGGGCGAGGTCGACGGCGACGTCCTCGAGGGCTCGCAGCCGGGTGGTGAGCACGCCCAGCGCCTCCGCGAGGGGCGTGGCGGCGGGACCCGTCCACACACCGTCGGCGGCGAGCTGCGGCTCGAGGTCTCCGCGCGCCTCGACGAGCAGCAGCACCACCTCGCGCAACCCCCGCAGCAGGTCGTCGGCCTCGGCCAGGTCACCCGGGGTGGGGTCGCTGCCGAGGAAGCGCTCGGCTCTCACGGTGCCCTCGCGTCACCGGGCCGCGGGCCCGGGCGGTTCGGCGGCGCCGGGTCGGGCGCGCTCCTCGACCGGAGCAGCTGCGCTCCCGCGGCCGTGTCCGCGCCAGAGGCGGCGAGCCTGGTCGACAGCGCGTCCAGCGCGGCGCCGAGGTCGTGCCCGGCCGCTCCCGGGGCGACCGATCGTGGCGCGACGCCGCCGATCCGGCCGCGGGCCCGGTCGAGGGCGTCGGCGACCCCGGCCAGCGCGTCCGCGAGCCGCGCGAGCTCGTCGGCCAGTGCCGGAGGACTGCCACCGCCGGTCGTCGCCATCTCGGTCCCGTCTGCCCGTTGCGTGGGGTCAGTGTGCCCCAGCAGGGGGTCACCGACCGGTGCCCGTCCGCCGCTCACGACCGCACGGGCCGACGCGCGTCGCCCGGCGGGTCCGGCCACGCCACGAGACCCAGCTCGGCGGGGCTGATCAGCAGTCCGTGCCGCGGCAGCACCCGCACGGTGTAGCCGAACGGTCCGGTCGTCTCGAGCTTGACCTCGCCCGCGAAGCGGTGCCGACCGGCCTCATAGCTCTCGGCGTGGCCGAGGACCGCCGACTGCGTCCGGTCGAGCGCGTCGTCGTCTCGCGCGGACCCGTGCACGACCTCGACCTGGACGTCGGCGGGCGTCAGGTCCCCGACGTCGACCCAGACCTCGACGTGCAGCGTGGAACCGACCTCGGGCGAGTCGCCGACCCCGGACCCCTCGACGTGCTCGACCCGCACCGAGGACCACCCCGCCCGGACACGTGCCTTCCACCCCGCCAGCTCGGCGGCCCGCTCGGGCTGCGCCCGCAACACCCGGCCGGTGCGGGTGGCCGGCGCGTACAGGCCCGCTACGTACTCCCGGAGCATGCGGGTCGCCAGCACCTTGGGGCCCAGCGTTCTCAGGGTGTGGCGGACCATCTCCACCCAGCGAGCGGGCGTGCCGTCGGTGCCCCGGTCGTAGAACCGTGCTGCCACCTCGTTCTCGACCAGGTCGTAGAGCGCCCGGGCCTCGATGTCGTCGCGGCGGTCCGGGTCGTGGACGCCGTCGGCCGAGGGGATGGCCCACCCGTTCGACCCGTCGAACCACTCGTCCCACCAGCCGTCGAGGATGGACAGGTTGAGCCCACCGTTGAGGGCCGCCTTCATCCCGGAGGTGCCGCACGCCTCGTAGGGGCGCAGCGGGTTGTTGAGCCAGACGTCGCAGCCGGGGTACAGCGGCTGAGCCATCGCGATGTCGTAGTCGGGCAGGAAGACGATGCGGTGCCGGACCGCGGGGTCGTCGGCGAAGCGGACCATCTCCTGGATGAGCCGCTTGCCGCCCTCGTCGGCCGGGTGCGACTTGCCCGCGATCACCAGCTGGACGGGGCGCTCGGGGTGCAGCAGCAACGCGGTGAGCCGTTCGGGGTCGCGCAGCATCAGCGTGAGCCGCTTGTAGGACGGCACCCGGCGGGCAAAGCCGATCGTCAGCACGTCGGGGTCGAGGGCGGTGTCGACCCACTTCAGCTCGCCGGGAGTGTGACCGCGGTGCAGCATCGAGGCCCGCAGCCGGGTGCGGGCGTCGTCCACGAGTCGCGCCCGCAGCACACGCCTGGTCGACCAGATCACCTCGCTCGGCAGCTGGTCGACCCCCGCGAAGGCATCGGGGCCGTCGCCGTCGGCGAGCGCCAGCACCTCCGGCGCCACCCACGTCGGTGCGTGCACCCCGTTGGTCACCGAGCCGATGGGCACGTCGGCGGCGTCGAAGCCGGGCCACAGCCCGGCGAACATCCCGCGGCTGACCTCGCCGTGCAGCAGGCTCACGCCGTTGGCGCGCTGCGCCAGCCGCAGACCCATCACGGCCATGTTGAAGACCCCGCCGTCACCGTCGGGGTAGGTCTCGGCGCCGAGCGCCAGGATCCGCTCGACCGGGACGCCGTCGCAGGCGTTGTCGCCGCCGAAGTGCTGGGCCACCAGCTCGCGCGGGAACCGGTCGATGCCCGCCGGGACCGGCGTGTGCGTGGTGAACACGGTGACCGCCCGGATGGTCTCCAGCGCGGTGGCGAAGTCGAGACCGTGGTCCTGGGTGAGCTCGCGAATGCGCTCGAGCCCGAGGAAGCCGGCGTGCCCCTCGTTGCAGTGGAACACCTCCGGCTCCGGGGTGTGACTGATCCGCGCGTACGTGCGCAGCGCGCGGACGCCGCCGATACCGAGCAGCATCTCCTGGAGCAGCCGGTGCTCCGCGCCGCCTCCGTACAGCCGGTCGGTGACGTCGATGCCGAGCCCGTCGTTGAGCGCGGCATCGGAGTCCAGCAGCAGCAGCGGCACGCGTCCGACCTGGGCGATCCAGATCCGGGCGGTGAGCTGCTTGCCGCCGGGCAGGCCCACCTGCACGTACGGGACGGTCCCGTCGTCCTCGCGGAGCAGCGTCAGGGGCAGGCCGTCGGGGTCGTTGACCGGGTAGCGCTCCTCCTGCCAGCCCTCGGGCGACAGCGCCTGGCGGAAGTAGCCGTGCCGGTAGAACAGCCCCACCGCGACGATCGGCACGCCCATGTCGCTGGCCGTCTTCAGGTGGTCGCCGGCGAGGACGCCGAGCCCACCGGAGTACTGCGGGAGCGCGCCGGTGATGCCGAACTCCGCGGAGAAGTACGCGATCGCCTGCGGGCCGTCCTCGCCAACGGCGTCGGGCTCCTGGTACCACCGCTCGCCCACGAGGTACTGCTCGAGATCGGCGTGCGCCTCGCCCAGCCGCTGGAGGAACGCGGGCTCGGTGGCGAGCCGGTCCAGGCGCTCGGTCGACAGCGCCCCCAGCAGCCGGACCGGGTCGTGTCCCGTGCGGTCCCACAGCTCGGCGTCGATCGCGGCGAACAGGGCCTGGGTCGCGGGGTGCCACGACCAGCGCAGGTTCAACGCCAGGTCCCCGAGGGGGCGCAGCGCCGAGGGCAGGACCGGACGGACGGTGAACCGACGGATGGCGCGCACCGCACGACCGTACCCGTCGTGGCGCGCAGCGCCCCACGCCCGCACCGACGGACACACGGTCGGAGTCTTGCGGGGTCCTGGCGGTCCGGTGGGCGGTGCAGACCGCCGGATCCCCGCAAAGGTCGACCGGGGTGGTGTCTATCGCGGTTCCGGTCGAGGGTGGGGTCGGGTCCGGCAGTTGTCGAATCGACGCAGGCGCTCGTGCAACAGCCGCCACCCCTCTGGCAGGAGCGACGAACGACGCGCCTCGACCAACCACCGTCGCAGCCGTCTGGGTTCGTGGCTCAGACCGCACGCCTCCTCGGCGTCCCGCAGCAGCCGGTCCGAGGTGAGCAGGATCTCGTCAGCGGTGTAGCCGTACCGGTCCATTCCCAACCGCGCCAGGGTCTTCTCCCTCCGCAGGTCATCATGATGCCGGTCACGACGTCTGTGCTCGCCGCCGTCGTACTCGGGCAACCGAGTGGTGCCGTCGATCCGCAGGTCCGACCTGGCCACGACCCGACCTTGCGAGTCCTGCACCTTGTACTGCGGTGTCACGCTGAACCCGCACATGCGGTGGAACGCACGCAGCACCGTCTCGTACGCCGATTCGCTGCGTCCGTCGCAGAGCGCCAGACCGCCACGCAGACGGCCCACACCCCGCTGGTACGGCATGGCGGCGTCGCTGATCTGCTGCGGCGTGCACCACCCCTGGTGGAGCGCGCGGTCGATCGCCACCACCAGGTCGATCAGCGCCAGATCCTCGGCGAGCTGGCCGAGCAGGAGCGGCGCGGGAAGCGTGGCGACGCCCGGCCCGTAGACCGGCTCGAACCAGCGCGCACGCGACCGCGCCACGTACAAGCCATCGCATTCGGGTCGGGTCGTGGCAGGGAGAACCGTCGCGAACCGAGGGAGCCCGGCCGGCAGTGGCGGCAGCCAGAGGCTCATCAGGCGCGCCCCGGTGTAGTGGCTCCACGCAGCCGTCGCGGGCAGGACCCGACCTATGGTCCGCAACCGCTGCAGCTCCTGGCCGGCCAGCTCGTACCGCTGGTAGAGCCCCCGGCTGACGGGTGACCACGACGCGCCTCGCAGCATCGACCGGGTGAGGCCGTGCGCCGCCGCCTCGCGTAGCAGGACCGCATCGGTGGTCGCTTCGATCGTCACCGTGGCATGGTGACCGAGCTCGGGCACTGGCGGTGGGCCGCTGCGCCTGCCTGTGGACGCTGCCGGTACGGCGCCCTGCCCGTGGACACCGGTCCGCCGCGGGCTGCGCCGACCAATTGCGGGGTTCTGGCTGCTCGTACGGCATGTCAACCAACCCGAACCCCGCAAAGGGCGGGCGGCGGAAGCGGGCGGGCGACGGACCGGGCGGGCGACGGACCGGGCGGGCGACGGAAGCGGGGCGGGCGGCAGACCAGGCGGGCGGCGGGGAAGCGCGCTCGCTAGGTTGGGAGACGATGACCAGTCGCATCCCGATCATGGACGTCGAGCCCGTCGTCGAGGGCGGGGCCTACCCGGTGAAGGCCGTGGAGGGCGAGACGTTCCGCGTCCTGGCCACCGTCTTCCGGGAGGGCCATGACGCGCTCGGGGCGGACGCGGTGCTCACCGGGCCCGACGGCACGGACCGACCGGCGGTGCGCATGCGCCCGGTCGACAACGGCGTGCCCGACCGGTGGGTGGCCGAGGTGAGCCCCGACGCGGTGGGCCTGTGGTCGTTCCGGATCGAGTCGTGGAGCCACCCGTACGCCACCTGGGAGCACGCGGCGCGGGTGAAGATCGAGGCCGGGGTGGACGTCGAGCTGATGCTCGTCGAGGGGGCGCTCGTGCTGGAGCGCGCCGCCGAGGCGCTGGCGCGGAGCGGGCTGCCGGGCGGCGACGCGTACGAGCAGCCGCTGCGCGACGCGGTGCGCGCGCTGCGCGACCGGACCCGCCCGGCACCGGCCCGGCTGGCCGCGGCGACGGCACCGAAGGTCGAGACGGTCCTCGAGGCGTACCCGCTGCGCGACCTGCTCGGGACCAGCCCGACGTACCCGGTGCAGGTGGACCGTCGGCGCGCTCTGGTCGGGGCGTGGTACGAGCTGTTCCCCCGCTCGGAGGGTGCGCGCGTCGACGCCGACGGCGCCGTCGTCCCCGGGACGCTGCGGACCGCCGCGCGGCGGCTCGAGGCGGTCGCCGCGATGGGCTTCGACGTCGTCTACCTGCCCCCGGTCCACCCGATCGGTCGGACCAACCGCAAGGGCCCGAACAACACCCTCGACCCCGCGCCGGACGATCCCGGTTCGCCGTGGGCGATCGGGGCGGAGGAGGGCGGCCACGACGCGGTGCACCCCGACCTCGGCACGCTCGCCGACTTCGACGCCTTCGTCGCGCGCGCGGCCGACGTGGGGCTGGAGGTCGCGCTCGACCTCGCCCTGCAGTGCGCGCCGGACCACCCATGGGTCACCCGGCACCCGGAGTGGTTCAACACCCGGGCAGACGGGACCATCGCCTACGCCGAGAACCCCCCGAAGAAGTACCAGGACATCTACCCGCTGAACTTCGACAACGACCCCGAGGGGCTGTACGCCGAGGTGCTGCGGGTCGTCCGGCACTGGATGGCCCACGGGGTGCGGATCTTCCGCGTCGACAACCCGCACACCAAACCGGTGCCGTTCTGGGAGCGGCTGTTCACCGAGGTCCGGGCGACCGACCCCGACGTGGTCTTCCTGTCCGAGGCGTTCACCCGGCCGGCGATGATGCGCGGCCTCGGCACGATCG
>Ga0183260_10001013_pt1 | contig 23828 bp, 28 predicted proteins | sample AntDrymUQ4972206_2_FD_129768 | JGI IMG/M metagenome (GOLD analysis project Ga0183260, IMG submission 129768) | Polar desert sand microbial communities from Dry Valleys, Antarctica - metaG UQ497 (22.06) (version 2) (version 2) | ecosystem: Environmental > Terrestrial > Soil > Desert | place... | reverse complement strand
TCGTCGCCGATGACCGGCAGGCCGGCCTTCCTGAAGCGCTCGAACCAAGCGGTCACCTACTTCCCGTGGCTCGAGGTGTTCGACTGGCGGACCAGGTCCAACGTCTCGGTACCGCCGTCCGGCCACATGGCGGGGGTGTGGGCGCGCACCGACGGGACCAGGGGCGTGCACAAGGCGCCGGCGAACGAGGTGATCCGGGGGGCCGTCGCTCTCGCCTACAGCGTCACCGATGGGGAGCAGGACATCCTGAACCCGGTCGGCATCAACTGCATCCGGTCGTTCCTGACCGAGGGCATCCGGGTGTGGGGGGCGAGGACGATCGCCGTCGACAACGAGTGGAAGTACGTCAACGTGCGCCGCCTGTTCAACTTCATCGAGGAGTCGATCAAGAACGGCACGCGCTGGGTGGTGTTCGAACCCAACGACCCGACGCTGTGGCACGCGATCGAACGTGATGTCGGCGCCTTCCTCACCGGGCTGTGGAGAGACGGCGCACTGATGGGGCGCACGGCCGAGGAGGCGTTCTTCGTGAAGTGCGACGAGGAGACCAACCCACCCGAGAGCATCGACCTCGGCAGGGTTGTCATCTCGATCGGCATCGCCCCGGTGAAGCCGGCGGAGTTCGTGCTCTTCCAGATCAGCCAGAGCGACAGCGGGACGACGGGCGGTGGCGACGATGTCTGACCTCTCAGCCGGTCGGGGCGGGCCGGGGGCGACCGTCGACCCCTACCGCGCCTACAACTTCAAGCTCGACATCCAAGGGATCACCGCGGGCCACTTCACCGAGTGCAGGAACCTCCACGTCAGCGTCGCCCCGATCCTCTACCGGGAGGGCGGGGGCGGCGGCGTGGTCAGGAAGTTGCCCGGCCCGGTCGAATACGGCGACGTCGTCCTCCGCTACGGCCTCACCTCGTCCCGCCAGCTCTGGGACTGGATGACGACGGTGGTGACGGGCGCCGTCGAGCGGAAGAACGTTTCGGTCCTGATGCTCGACACCGACGGGGTGACCGAGGTGGTGCGCTGGAACCTCATCAACGCCTGGCCGTCGGAGTGGCGAGGTGCCCCGCTCGACGCCCTGAACAAGGAGGTGGCGATCGAATCCCTCACGCTGGTCTTCGAGTCGCTGGAGCGGGCCTGACCCCATGGCGCGACCTCGGTGGCGCCCGCTCCTGCCTCTTCGTCGCCTCCTGGCGGGGTGGATCGCCGGTCCCGGTTGGCAGCCGGACGCCGCAGCCACGCCCCCGCCGGGGCCGGCCGGGGCCCCGAACCACTGGCTCGCCCACATCCGGGCCGTGAACCCCGGCGTGCTCCTCCCCGGCGGCATGGCCTCGGCCGGAGGTGACCAAGGCCAGCAACCGACGCCACCGCCGGACCCCGAGGGCGATGCCCTCCGACCGCCCCCGTCGCAGCCGTCCCCGGAGAGCGACACCCCGCGCCGGGAGCGGGCCCGACCCGCCCCGACGGCCGACGCCTCCCGGAGGGAGCGGGCCCAGCCGGCCCCGCCCGCCGCCACCGAAGCGCCTGACGCCACACCCGCTCCCCCGGCCGGCCCCGTCCTGGGCCCGCGACGCTCCCCCCGCCCACATCGGGACACGGCACCGATCGTCGGCACAGGCCGGGGGCGGGGGCGGGCGCAGGCACGCCGATCGACGACCCGGAGCGCTCGCCTGCTCCGCCCGGCGGTCGGGGCCCTCGAGCGGCTCCGGGAGGCGCTCCCGCTTCGGGGGCCCGGTCGGCCAGGGGGGCCTCCTCGACAGCCCAGCTCAGCCGAGCCTCCCGACGGTCGCCCGGGCCATTCGATCGTGCCAGGGTCACCGGCTGCGCCGGCACGGGCGACACACCTCACCCGGGTCGTCTACCGGTGCGCGCCGCCGGCTCGCGCCGCCGCTCCTGGCCCGCCCCCGCTGCCGATCACGGTCGAGCGGGCTCGGGACCGCACCGGCAGGCTGGCCGCACCTCCGTCCGGGGCCGAGCGGGCGTGGGCGGTCTCGGCGCCAGCCCGGCCCGACGGTGCGGCAACGTCACCGGAGACCACCGCGGCATCGGCCGTCGATCCGTCCCGGACGGGGTGGCCCCCCGCCCGCCCTACAGCAGCGGCGGGTGAGCCGGCGGCGCCGGCGGGCCACCCTTCGCCGCGGTGGCCGGCGCTGCCACCGCCGCGGGAGGCTCCGGCCGGTGAGGACTGGCGGAGCGCGGTGGCGCTGGCGGCCCACCTGCGGTTCCTCGACCGTGAGCAGGCGGGCGCCTGATGGAACGGGTGGCCTTCGTCGTCGAACCGACCCAGGAGCGGATCGGCTGCCTGCTCAACCCGGAGACGCTGGTCATGCGCAGGTCGGCTGGCTTCCGCCCGCTCGGCTCGGCCAGCGGCCGCTTCACGGGCACGCAGCTGGCCGACGATCCCCTGCTGTTCACCGGTGGCGGCTGCACCGAGGTCGAGCTCGACCTGCTCTTCGACGTCTCCCTGGCCGGATCGACGATCACCTCGACCGACGTGCGAGACCTCACCGGGCCCATCTGGAGCCTGGCCGAGAACCGAGCTGACGCCGCCGGCTACGGCCGACCCCTGCTGGCCCGGATGGTGTGGGGGAAGGCGTGGAACTTCCTCGGCGTCGTGACCGACGTCGCCGAGCGCCTCGAGCACTTCGACATCGCCGGCACCCCCCGGCGGTCGTGGCTTCGGATGCGCATGCGCCGGATGGGCCGACCGGCCGGAGCCGGGGTCGCCGAGGGATCCCGGCCCGGGGCGCTGCCGCCCGGCACCGAGGTGGTCCCTCCGCCCAGCGCCACCGACGACGCCCACCAGGTGGTGGGCGACAACCCCGCGCCCGACGATCCCGCCATCGATGCGCCGGCCCGGGCTCCGGGCCCGGTGGCCCAGGGTGAGCGGCTCGAGTCGATCGCCGCCCGCTACTACGGCGGCCAGCCCTCGCTCTGGCGCTACCTGGCGGCGGCCAACGACCTCAAGGACCCGCCCTGGGTGCCGCCCGGGACCATCCTGCGCATCCCGCCCCTGGCCGAGGGAGGCGCCTGATGTCGGTCCTGCCGCCGCCCGCACCGGCGGCCGAACCGCTCGGCCTCTTCCGGAGCATCCCGATCCTCCTGGTCGACCTCGACGGACGGCGGCTCAGCGCGAGCGAGTCGGCCGGCCTCGTCGGGATCCGGGTGCAACAGCGCTGCAACCTGCCCGCCCTGTGCGAGATCGTCTTGGCCGGCCAGCCGGGTCCGGTGCCGGACGTCGACCTCGGGACCACGCTGCGGATCACGGTCGAGGGGCACCGGGCCGGCCTGTTCGACGGCGAGGTGACGGCGGTCGAGCACGTCCACGCCGCCGACAGCGGCCACGAGGTGCGGGTCCGGGCCTACGACGCCCTGCACCGGCTCCGCAAGACCCGCCAGGTGCGAGCCCGGGTCGACGTGACACCGGCCCGCCTGGCCGAGGAGCTCGGCGGGTCGGTCGGCCTCGGCGTTTCCGCCGCCGTCGACGGGCCCCCGTGGGCGCGCCTGCTGCAACGCGGCGAGTCGGACCTGGGCCTGCTCACGCGGGTGGCCGGTGATGCCGGCCTGTGGTTCACCGTCACGTCGGGCTCGCTCGAGCTGTTCGACTCCACCGGGTCGGGGCCGGTCGTCCCGCTGTCGCTGGGGTCGACCCTGCAGGAGGCCCGCATCGACATCAACGGCGATCCCGCCTGCGACGTGGTGCGGGGCACCGGGTGGAACGCCGTCCTGGCCGAGCCCCATGACGCCGAGGTCTCCACCCCGCGTTCGGGTCGTGCCGTCGCGGCCTCGGCGGACGCGGGTGCCTTCGGCGGCGACGGGGTCGTGCACCTGGTCGACCAGGACGTGCACGACGAGGCCCAGCTCAGCGCCCGCCTGCAGGCCCGCCTCGATCGGGAGACGGCCCGGGCCGTGACCTTCTGGGGGGTCGCCGGCGGTGACCCGGCGCTGCACCCGGGGGTCGTGATCGAGGTGAAGGGCGTGGCCCCGGTCGTCGCCGGCCGGTACGTCGTCACGTCGGTCGACCACGTCGTCGACAACCGGCTGGGCTACGTCTGCGAGGTGTCCACCACCCCGCCGGACAGGCCCGAGCCGACCGCCCCTGGCCCGGTGGCGGCGCTGGGGCGGGTGACGAGCGTCGACGACCCCGATCGCCTCGGGCGGGTGCAGGTGGCGCTGCCGACGCTGGGGGACGCCGAGGCGGGGTGGATGCCGATCCTGTCGGTCGGCGCCGGCTCGGGAAAGGGCCTGGTCTGGCTGCCCGACACCGACGACCTGGTGCTCGTCCTGGCTCCCTCCGGCGACCTGACCAACGCCGTCATCGTCGGCGGCCTGTACGCGCCGGGCGGGCCGGCCGATCCCGGCGTCGTCGACGGCGCCGTCCGCCGGTACTCGCTGACGTCGGCCGGCGGCCAGAAGGTCTGCGTCGACGACAGCGCCAAGACCGTCCGGCTCGAGGACGCCACCGGGAGCTTCCTCGAGCTCGGTCCCGACCAGGTCGTCGTGCACGCCGCCGCCGACCTGCTGCTCGACGCGCCCGGCAGGGGCGTCCGGATCCGGGCCAGGGCCATCGACTTCGAGACGGCCACGTGATCGCCCTCGTCGAGACGGCGGACGTCCGGTGCGGGCACCAGAGGGGCAAGGTGGGCCTGACCGGCTCGCAGTCCCTGGTCCGGATCGACGACGTGGTGGTGCTCGTCCGGCCCGACCCGGAGCGCCGGCCCATCCGGGGCTGCCCGAACGTCAGCGCGATGACCAAGGCCTGCCAGACCACGCTGCAGGTCCACGTCGGCTACTCCACGCTCGTGCGCATCGACGGCGAACCCATCGTGCTCGACAACCTGGCCGGCGTGACCGACGGGATGCCTCCCGCCGGTGCCACCTACAAGTGCATCGACCCCGCCCAGCGGCTCGTATCGGCGTCGGCATGACGTCCTCGGTCTGGCGCGGCTGGCGGTTCGTCCATCCCGACCTCGACGACCCCGGGATCCGGCCCGGCATCATCCGGGCCCCGAGCGGGGCCCTGGCGATGGTCGAGGGCGGAGCGGCGGTGCGCCAGGCCTTGCTGCTGCTGCTGACCACCCGCCCCGGCGAACGGGTGATGCGGCCCTCGTACGGATGCGACCTGTACCGCCTCATCTTCTCGCCCAACGACGCCACCACGGCAGGGCTCGCCATCCACTACGTGCGCCGCGCCGTCGAGCAGTTCGAGCCCCGCGTCGACCTGGTGCGGGTCGATGCCGGGCCCCACCCCGACCGGCCGGAGCGCATCGTCGTCACGGTGGACTACCGGGTGCGCCTCACCCGGCAGGCCGACCAGCTCGAGCTCGAGCTCGACCTCGACGGCGGTCGCTGATGCCGCTTCCCTCCCCGAACCTCGACGACCGCAGCTTCGACGAGCTGCGGGCCGAGGCGATCGAGGCTGTCCGCCGCCTGTGCCCGGAGTGGACCGATCTCTCGCCCAGCGACCCGGGCATCACCTTGCTCGAGGTGTTCGCCTTCCTCACCGACGCCCTCCTGTTCCGGCTGAACCGGCTGCCGGAGAAGGCCTACGTCGCCTTCCTCGACCTGGTCGGCATCCGCCAGCAGCCACCCGCCGCCGCCAGCACCCAGCTGGCCTTCTCGGTGAAGGCGGCGCTGGACACCTCGATCGTGCTCCCGCAGGGGACGAAGGTGACCACCGGCGCAGGCACCGGTGCCGAGGCGCCGATCTTCGTCACGGTGGCCGACGCCACGCTCGCCGCCGGCGCCACGACGGTCACGGTGCCGGCCTTCCACGCCGAGCTGGTCGAGTACGAGCTCGCCGGCGAGAGCACCGGCCAGCCCGGCCAGCAGGTGCAGGTGGCGCGCCCGCCGATCGTGCTGTCCTCCGGCGCCGACCTCCCCCTCCGGGTGTTCGTCGAGGCGGCCGAGCAGGAGCTGGTGGGCCGGCCGGCGGCGGCCGAGATCGACGGGCGCGGCTTCCGCGAGTGGCGCGAGGTCGACGCCTTCGTCGACATCGGCCACGACCGGGCCGCCTACCTCGTCTCGCGACTGGACGGCACCATCTCCTTCGCTCCTGCCGTCCGCCAGATGGGTCCGCCCGAGGAGGACGGCCGCCTCGGCCGGCTCGGCGACCTGCTTGCGCTGGCCGAGGTGCCGGCGGCGGGCCGGGCCATCCGCGTGTCGTACTGGCGGGGCGGTGGGGCGGGCGGCAACGTGGCCGCCGGCCTGCTGACCCAGCTCGTCGATCGCCCTCCGATCGCCGAGCTCAGCGTCTCCAACCCCCACCCGGCCACCGGGGGCCAGGACGGCGAGACGGTCGAGAACGCCATGCGGCGTGGCCCTCAGGAGCTCCACCGCTTCGGCCGGGCCGTCACCGCTCGCGACTTCGACCTGGTGGCCCAGCAGGCGTCCGGGGCGGTGGGACGGGCCCGGACGTTCTCGAAGGCGGCCCTCTGGCGCCACGCCGAGCCGGGCACCGTCCAGTCGCTCCTCGTCCCGAACCTGTCGAGCGTCGACGACATCCTCCGAGCCGATGCCGCCGAGTACGAGTCCCGCCAGACCGACGAGGCACTCGACCGGGTGACCCGGGCGCTCGACGCCCAGAGCATCCTCGGCCTGGCCATCGACGTGGCCTGGACGCGCTACAAGAAGCTGTGGATCGAAGGCACGATCGTCATCCACCGCGGTGAGAACCCGGCCGTGGTCGAGCCGCGCCTGGAGCGGGCGCTGCGCAGCCTGCTCTCCCCGTTGCCCTTGCCCGTCGAGCCCACGACCGGGCGGGCGGCCGCCGGCGCCGCCCCGCCGGCCGCTGGGTGGCCCTTCGGGCAGCCGCTCCGAGCCTCGGACCTCTACGACGTGCTGCTCCGGGACCAGAGCGTGCGGTTCGTCGAGCGCCTCGTGATGCACGTGGCTGATGCCCCGCGCGAGGTGACCACCATCACCTCCGATCTCAACCAGGAGCACACCTGGTACTGCGGCAGCGCCGGTGTGCTGTTCCGCACCATGGACGACGGCGAGGGCTGGGACCCCGTGGCCACCTTCGACTCGGCCCGGGTCGAGGTGGTCCGCAGCCATCCGGCGGTGCCGGGGCTCGTCGTCGCCGCCTGCGCGGTGACCGCCAACCCTGAGCAGAGCGAGGTGTGGGCGTCCCGCGACTGTGGCGAGACCTGGCTTCGCCTGCGCATCATCGACCACGTGAACGACCTGGCGGTCCTGCACCAGCCCGAGGGCGAGACCCTGTTCCTGGCCGGGGACCGTGGCCTGTTCCGCATGGAGATCCCGGCCGAGCTCAGCGGGCTGGCGGCCGACCCCGTCACCCCCGACGGCGTCCAGCTGGGCGCCAACCTGCCGGCTGGCACCGGCCTCTACGCCGTCGCCGTCGTCGAGTTCGACAACGGTGACGTCAGCGTCGCCGTCACGCTCAAGGGAAAGGGCGGCATCCTCATCTCGCACCGGAACGGCCAGCCCGGCTCCTTCAACCCGCCGGTGCAGCTCGGGGCCGACGTGCGGCGCATGTGCGTCCGCGCCATCGGATCGCGCCGCTTCCTGTTCGCCGCCCTCACCGCCGAGGGCACCGATGTCGGCTACGGAGCCCTGGCCCTCGAGCTGTTCCAGGCCCAGCAGACCCCGGCCAACCCGACCTGGACCACCCTCTCGGCCGGCTGGACCGGCGGCGGGTGCCGCGACCTGGCCGTGGCCGGCGACTGGCTGGTGGCGGGGTCCCACCGCGGCGGTGTCCTGCGCCTGGACCTCACGTCCGGGAACCCCGTTTGGACCGCCTCGAGCATCGACTCCCGCCTCCCTCCCCGGCAACCGCCGGAGGGCCCGTTCCACCCGGTCGAGCAGGTGGCGGTGAGCCCCGACGGCGTCGTCCTCGTCGCCGCCGCCCGCCACCTGTTCCGCCTCTCCGATGTCACCGAGCGCCGCGAGCGGTGGCAGCTGGCGTCCAGCGACGCCTTCTCCGAGCGGGTCACCCTGTCACCGACGTGGCTGTTCTGTCCCGGCACCAACCAGCTGATGGTGAAGGAGCAGACGTGAGGCCCGCCGACATCGCGACGCTGCTCCCCGCGGTGATCTCGCGGACCTCGGACGGCTCGGCGGGCGACGTACTGCTGGGCCTTCTCGAGGCCATGGACGTCATGCACCGGCCGTGTGAGGACGTCCTCGGCCAGCTGCCCGCGCTGTTCACCCCCCGCCTCACCGAGGACCGGATGGTCGGCTTCCTGGCCGGCTGGGCCGACCTCGACCGGGTGGTGAGGACCGGCAGCGACGACCTGTGGACGCTCCCGAGCGGGCTGGGCCACCTGCGCGAGCTGGTGGCCACCTCGATCGACGGGTCCCGCCGCCGGGGCACCAAGGCCGGGCTGGTCGCCTTCCTGGAGACGGCAACGGGCGTCTCCGGCTTCGAGGTCCTCGACGGCCGTGACGGCGTCGACCGCCCGTTCCACCTCGTGGTCCGCCTCCCCGGGGCGGCCGAGCCGTACCGCCAGCTGGTGGCCCAGCTGGTCGAGGCCGAGAAGCCCGTCCACCTCACCGCCGAGCTGGATCCGCCAGCGGCCCCTGTCGGGCCGCCACCCTCACCGCAAGGACCCTGATGCCCAGCGCCTTCGTCGTCACCACCGCCAGCAACACCGTCACGCTGGACGTCGCCCGCAAGGGCACCGTCTCGCTGACCATCTCCAACACGACCGGGCGGCCGGTGCGCGTCCGCCTGAAGTCGGTGGCGCTCGGCCAGGCCAAGCCCGAGTGGGTCACCTTCGACGGCGGCGACTTCCGCGACCTCTCCCTCGGCGGCTCGCTCCAGGTGACCGCGGTCGTGGCCGTGCCCCTGGACGTGGCCCCCGGGGCCTACCCGGTGCGCGTCGACGTCGTGGCCGAGGACCAGCCGATGGAGGACTTCGCCCAGGGCCCGGAGCTGACCATCCAGGTCCCCGCCGCGGCCCCGCCGCCCAAGAAGTTCCCCTGGTGGATCCTCGCCGTCGTCCTCGCCGTGCTCGTCCTCGGCTCGGGCATCGTCTTCGTCCTCACCCGGGGCGGCGACGACGAGGACCTGCCGGATCCTCCGCCGTCCCCTCCCGGCCTGACGACGCTGCACGCCTCGGTCGACATCGCCGGCAAGATCGTCAAGAGCACGGCCAAGGCGCAGATCGAGCGCCTGGAGGCCGGGACGTTCGAGGTGACGTTCCCGATGAACGTCAGCGGCTGTGCCTACGTCGCCAGCATCGGCTCGACGAAGGACCCGTTCGTGTTCGCACCGGCGCTGGCCGTCACCGCCGCGGGCCATCGCTCTCCCAACGGCGTCTTCGTGCAGACCCACGCCCTGGGCAACGTGCCCCCCAACTCCTTTGGGCCCAAGGACGGTCACCCGTTCCACCTCATCGTCTCATGCCCGTCGTCGTCCTTCGCCGTCGTCCGGCCGGGAGGCCAGCTAGCCCGAGGGAGCGCCGGGACGTCGGTCACCCCGCTCGGCTCGGGCCGTTACAAGGTCGGCTTCGGGCGCGACATCTCGGCCTGTGCCGCGGTGGCGACGATCGGCGACGTGGGGAACGGGACCGCCCCGGTCGGTGAGGCCTTCGTCCAGGACGGGCCGACAAGCGACAGCGTGGCCATCGTCACCGAGCAGGTCGGGAACACGCCGACCGACAGCCTTCCCTTCCACGTCGCTCTCGAGTGCACCCGAGACCGCTTCGCGGTGTTCCTGAACAACGCCATCGTGCGTGGCGCGAGCGATGGCGGAACCCAGGAAGCGCTGTTCGGCTCGGACGTCTCCGGCTGCACGGCGGTGGCCGCCCCCTTCACCCCGCAGCAGGCGAGGCCGACGGGGTTCGCGACCAGCAACAAGGGCAAGCGGGACAGCAGCGTGCGGGTGGAGCTCAAGAACTTCGGCTACGGCACTGGCATCGATCCCGCCCAGCTCGGCTTCACCCTGATCCTGTCCTGCCCGCCCAGGTCCAAGGCCGTCGATGCGACGGGGCCCAAGCTCCAGGATCGGGAGCAGCCGCGCAAGCCATGACAACTCCGAAAGGGCCCTGATGCCCAGCGCCTTCGTCGTCACCACCGCCAGCAACACCGTCACGCTGGACGTCGCTCGCAAGGGCACGGTCTCGCTGACCATCTCCAACACCACGGGGCGGCCGGTGCGCGTCCGCCTCAAGTCGGTGGCGCTCGGCCAGGCCAAGCCCGAGTGGGTCACCTTCGACGGCGGCGACTTCCGCGACCTCTCCCTCGGCGGCTCGCTCCAGGTGACCGCCATCGTGGCCGTGCCCCTGGACGTGGCTCCCGGTGCCTACCCCGTGCGCGCCGACGTCGTGGCCGAGGACCAGCCGATGGAGGACTTCGCCCAGGGCCCGGAGCTGACCATCCAGGTTCCCGCCGCGCCGCCTCCGCCAGAGAGGTTCCCCTGGTGGATCCTCGCCGTCGTCCTCGCCGTGCTCGTCCTCGGCGGCGGGATCGTCTTCGTCCTCACCCGGGGCGGCGACGACCAGCCGGATGCTCCTCTGCCCCCGAGCGTCACCACGGGGACGACCGCCGTGCCACCGAGTACGACGGCGACAACGGTGCCGACGACCCGGCCCGTGACGACCGGGCCCGTGCCGACGACCCGGCCGAGGACGACGTTCCTGCCTCCGACCACCTGCCCCCGCTCTAACCCCTTCTGCTTGCCGCCATGACGGTCGTCGGGGTGATCTGAGCCGTGAACAGCAAGGTCCTGGTCCTCGGCCTGGCCGCTGTCGCCCTGGCGTTCTTCGTGATCGTCGGCCTGGCCCTGCGGCCGCAGGGGTCGTCCAGCCCCGGCGACCACGAAGGCTTCGAGGCGTTCTACGACCGGCTCGCCGGCCGGCGCACCCTGAAGCCCGGCGACGTCGACGGCGCCGCGCCCTGCGTGCGACCCGGGGGCACCGAGCTGCAGGCCGGTCCCGGCCCGTGCCGGGTCGCCGTCCCGAAGGGGGTGCGGCAGGTCAAGCTGGTGGTGCGGAGCGGCCCGGTGCGGCGGGTGGCCCTGGAGAACGGCGACACCGTCGACCAGGCGCCGAGGCCGAAGAAGGGAGCGACCTTCACGGTGGGCGAGGCGATCACGCTCCGGGTCCTCGACGCCGGCTCGACGCTGGAGATCGGCTGCAGCGCTCCCTGCGTCGTCGGCCTGGAGGCCTGACCCGGACCGCCGGCGCCGGTCAGCGGACGGCCTGCACGATGGCGAAGACGGCGAAGACCAGCGTGACGATGGCCCAGATGACGGCGACGATCGAGACGATGAGGCCGGCCAGGGCATCGGTGATGCTGACGAGGGGCAGCGGCACGAAGCTGTGCAGGAAGCCGACCACCAGGGTGAGCACCAGCGACAGGATCAGGAAGACGACCAGGCCCTTGTTCTGGGCGAACCGCTGCTGGGCCAGGAAGAGCAGGACGCAGAAGGCGAGCTTGAGGAGCAGGACGATCCCCACCGCGCTCACCGCGGCAGGCCGGTCGAAGAAGCCGAAGAGCACGAGGTAGGCGATCGTCCCGAACGGCGTGGCCAGGAACAGGCCCAGCATGAACAGGAGCTTGGCGAACGCCGTGATGGCGGCGAGGAGGGCGCCGATGATGACGAGGATGCTGGCGATCAGCATGACGATGCCCTGCAGGCGCCCGACCGCCTGCTCGCGGAGCAGGGCCAGGCCGGTCAGGATCATCGTCAGCAGGAGGAGCCCGTCCAGCCAGGCGAGGTCCGGGATGGCCAGGCCCGGCGGTCTCGAGCCGTCGTCGAGATCCCTCAGCTGCTGCAGCAGCGCGTCACGCTGATCCCCGGCCTCCTCGAGCGCCCTGGCGCCGTCGGGCGTCGCTCCGGCGGCGGCGACCGGGTCGTCGGGCAGGTTCGGCCTGACACCGAAGTGGGCGCCGACCTCGACCAGGACGATGAGCAGGGCGACGACGATCGCCGCGACCAGCAGCGGTCGACGCAGCTCCTGGCCCACGGCGTGACCCTGCCCGTCACCACTGCTCATCCGAGACCCCGCGTCCTAGGAGGCGGCTCAACCTACTCAACCTCGCGGGGGCGGTGAAGGGGTTCCCGCCGCCACAGATCGGAGCAGATCAGAGCCCGATCCTCTCCCCGAGCTCGACGGCTCGGGCGACCCAGTCCTGGGCGTGCTCGGGAGGAGGTGACCAGTCCGGCGACCAGCCCAGCCACTGCAGGGCGTAGCGGAGCAGCCGGCAGCAGCACGGCCGACTCGGCCCCCCGACGCCCAGAGTTCGTCCACTCGGACGCGGAGCGCGGACCGGTTGGTGGCGTATCACCCTGTGGGCGCACTCGCTCGTGACCGGCCCTCGGTGGTTCGTTGATGGAACCATTCGATGAGGCGAAACCGTCCCACCTCCCACGAGGACGTCGGGGCAGTGGGCCAGCCGCCCCACCGCTGGTCGAGCCGCGGCCGCCGCGCCTGGCCCTGACGGGTTCGCCCCCAAGCGGCTCGCCGTCGCCCGGCACGCCAGAATGGCGGCGTGAGCATGGTGGCGAGGACGTTCGAGCGCGACGGCACCTCACGCCTGCACGACCCGGCGGAGATCGCCACCATCGTCGAGCGGTCGGGAGACCTGGTGTGGGTCGACGTCCACGACCCCGACGAGGACGACTTCGCCTGCCTCAGCCAGGAGTTCGGCCTGCACCCGCTGGCCGTCGAGGACGCCCGGGAGCACGGCCAGCGGCCCAAGCTCGAGCACTACGCCAACCACTCCTTCGTGGTGGCCTACAGCAGGGAGATGGCCGAGGTCGACCTCTTCATCGGCCCGAGGTGGCTGGTGACCGTGCGGGAGCGCAACCCCGAGGGTGAGGTGTGCCACCTCCACGCCATCCGCTCCCGCTTCGAGCGCGAGGGCACCGAGCCCACCACGGTCGGCCACCTCGTGTACGTGGTGCTCGACGAGCTGGTCGACGGGTACCTCGACCGTTCCGACCTCATCGAGGACGAGGTCGAGGGGATCGAGGAGCAGATCATGCTCGACCTCGTCGGCTCGCCCGGCGAGATCCAACGGCAGCTGCTGACCACGCGGCGCCAGCTCCTGCGGTTCCGCAAGATCGTGCTGCCCCTGCGCGATGTGCTCGCCCGCCTCCACCGCGGCGAGATCGAGGCGATCGACGAGACCGCCCGCGAGCAGCTGCAGGACGTGCTCGACCACGCCTCCCGCGTCGTCGACCAGCTCGACCAGGAGCGGGAGCTGATCGCCAACGCCGTGGAAGCCCACCAGTCCCTGGTCGCCAACCGGATGAACCTGGTGATGAAGCGCATGACGTCGTGGGGTGCCCTGCTCCTCGGGTCCACCCTCATCGCCGGCATCTACGGCATGAACTTCGATCACATGCCCGAGCTCCACTGGAGGTACGGCTACGTCTGGGCTCTCGGCCTGATGGGGGCGGCCACCCTCATCGGCTACCGCTACTTCAAGCGGAAGGGGTGGCTCTGAACCGGCGCCGGCCCAGCGCCGCGTAGGGTTGCCCGGATGATCCGGTTCCTGCGGCGGGCGTCCCTGGCGGTGGGGATCATGGGGCTCGTCGCCGCCGTGCTCCGCCTGCGGGGCACCGGCGGCACCCCGCCGCAGTCGGGGGGCTGGCGGGAACTCTCCGGACCCGACCTGCGGTGAGGATCGCCGTCCTCGGGGCGGGCGCCGTCGGCAGCCGGGCCGCTCGTCAGCTGGCGTCCACCCCGGGCGTCCGCGCCCTCACCGTCGCCGACCCGGACGCCCGGCTGGTCGAAGCCGTCTGCGCCTCGCTCGGCCCGATGGCGACCCCGTCCACCTCCCCCGAGGTCGACCTGGCCGGCCACGACGTCGTGGTGCTCGCCGGCCCCGGCAAGCACCACCGAAGCCAGGCCGAGCGGGCGCTGGAGGCCGGCGCCTCCGTCGTCTCGTGCACCAACGAGCTGGCCCCCGCCCGCCAGCTCCTGGCCCTCGACGACGAGGCCAGGGTCCGCAGCAGGACCGTCGCCGTCGGTGCCGGCTTCGCCCCCGGCCTGTCGGACCTGCTGGCCGCCCACGCCGGGCGGCTGTTCGACGAGGTCCACGAGGTGCACGTGGCCCGGTCCGGCACGGGCGGGCCGGCCTGCGCCCGGGCCCACCACGCCTCGCTGCGGGGACTGGCCCTCGACTGGCGGGACGGCGCCTGGGTGAGCCGCCAGGGCGGCTCGGGCCGAGAGCTGGCCTGGTTCCCCGACCCCGTGGCCGGCCAGGACTGCTACCGGGCCTCGTTGCCGGATGCCCTGCTGTTCGGCCCGGCCTTCCCCGGGCTGGTGCGAGGCACCTCGCGGGTCGCCGCCACCCGGCGGGACCGGCTCACCGCCCCGCTCCCGATGCTCCGCCAGCCCCACCCCGAAGGTCTCGTCGGCGCCATCCGCGTCGAGGTGCGGGGCCGGCGGGGCCAGTCGTTCGAGACGGTCGTGTACGGCGCCGTCGACCGCCCCGGCCTGGCCGCCGGGGCCGTCGCCGCCATGGCCGCCGTCGCCACCGGCACCGGCCTCGCCCGCACGGGCGCCGCCGGCCTCGCCGTCCTCCTCCCCGACCCCCTGCCCCTCCTCCAAGAGTTGGCCAACCGCGGCGTCCGGTGCGCCACCTTCTCCGGCTCCGCATAGCGCGGGGCCGCGCCTCACTCGCTCGCTGCGCTCACTCCGTTCGGGCGGGTTTGGATCGTCGGCCTTCGGCCGGCTCACTGTTGCGGCCACGGGAGCAAGCTCCCTTCCGGTCGCCCGACGAGGGGGGCTCCGCAGGCTGCGCCCCCCTCGAGCTCCCCCAACGCCAGGCCCGTTTCTCGTCAGCTCGTCGTCTGCTTGTACTTCTTTGTTGCGGCTAGCGAGGCCAGGGTGGTGATGGCCGTCAGCCAGAGGAGGGCTTGCCACCAGGTGCTTCCCAGGGGGTCGCCGTGGGTCAGGGCCCGCATCGTCGAGGCGACCAGGGTGATCGGGTTGGCTCGGGCGAAGACCTGGAGCCAGCCGGGCATGAACTCGACGGGGACGAACACCGAGGATGCGAAGGTGAGGGGGAAGATGCCGACGAACGACGCTGCCTGGGCCGCCTCGACGCTCTTGATGGTGAGGCCGACCAGGGAGCTCAGCCAGCTCATGGCCTGGCCGAAGCCGAGGGCGAAGGCCAGGGCGGCCAGGAGGCGCAGGGGGTTCAGCTCGGGGCGCCACCCGATCAGGACGCCGACGGTCGCCATGATCGAGATGGTGAGCAGGAGGCGGGCCACGTCGGCCACCACCCGCCCGGCGATGACGGCCGAACGGCTCATCGGCAGCGCCCGGAACCGGTCGATGATCCCCTTCTGGAAGTCGTCGGCCATGGCCACCGCCGTGCCGGTGGCGCCGAAGGCCACGGTCTGGGTGATGATCCCCGGCATCAGGTAGTCGACGTAGCTGTAGCCGGGCGGGGTGCGGATGGCGCCGCCGAAGACGAAGCGGAACAGCAGCACGAACATCATCGGCTGCACCACCACGAAGACCAGGAGCTGGGGCTGGCGGGACAAGGCGATGAGGTGGCGCTTGGCGATGACCAGCGTGTCGGCGAGGACGTGCGGCGCGGGGGCCCGTTCGGCGGTGGTGGCGGTGCGCTCGGCGGTGGCGGTCACGAACGTCCCGCCTCCTTCCGCCTCCGGCGCCGCCGAGACCGGCCGGGGTCGGGCTCGGCGGCGGGCGCCCCGCCTTCAGCGGTGTGGCCGGTGAGGCCGAGGAAGACGTCGTCGAGGCTGGGCCGGCGGGTGCCCAGGTCGGCCAGGGCGATGCCGGCCTCGTCGAGGAGGCGCACCGCCGAGGACAGGACCCGCTTGTCGGTGCCGACCGGCACGGTGATCGTGGCCGCCTCCACCCGGGCGCTTGCGCCCTGACGGCGCGCACCGGCCGGCGGGGCGGGGGATCCCACGTCGTCGGTCAGGGCGGGAAGACCCGGGTGCGATCCCTCCGATGGATCCGGGCCATCGAGGCCGGAGGCCCCGTCGACGGCGGCGGCGTCGGGGTCGGGGCCGGCTTGGAGCGAAGGCGAGAAAGGCTGGAGGACGGCCAGCGCCGCAGCCAGCTGGGCCCGGTCAGCCAGCTGCAGGGCCAGCACCTCGCCCCCGACCGAGTCCTTCAGCTCGGTCGGCGAGCCCCGGGCGATGACCCGACCTCCAGCGATCACGGCGATGTGGTCGGCCAGCTGGTCGGCCTCCTCCAGGTACTGGGTGGTGAGGAGGATGGTGGTGCCGTCGGCCACGAGGTCACGCACCACCGCCCACAGGGCGTTGCGGCTCTGCGGGTCCAGGCCGGCGGTGGGCTCGTCCAGGAACAGCACCACCGGCCGGCCCACCAGGCTGGCGGCCAGGTCCAGCCGCCTGCGCATGCCCCCCGAGTATGTGCGGGCCGGGCGACCACCGGCCTGGCTCAGGTCGAACTGCTCGAGCAGCTCGCCCGCCCGGCGCCGGGCCCGGTCCTTCCCGAGCTGGGCGAGGCGGCCGATCATGTCGAGGTTCTCGAAGCCGGTGAGGTTCTCGTCGACGGCGGCGTACTGGCCCGTCAGGCCGATGACACGGCGCACCTCCTGGGGCTGGCCGACGACGTCGAAGCCAGCGACCACGCCGTGCCCGGCGTCGGGCATCAGGAGCGTGGCCAGGATGCGGACGGCAGTGGTCTTGCCCGCCCCGTTCGGCCCGAGCACGCCCAGCACCCGGCCCTGCTCGGCCTCGAGGTCGAGGCCGTCGAGGGCGACGGTGTCACCGAAGCGCTTGACGAGCCCTTCGGCCCGGACGGCGAGGGGCATCGAGGACTCCCAGGGTCGGACGGTCGCCAAGGTGCAACGATCCCGGTCGCCCAGCATTCCAGGACGAGAGATCGTCCCGGCCGATCAGGGGGCCGAGCGGCGTGAGGTGAAGGCCAAACGTGCTGCGGGCTTCTCTGGCCCGGCGACCGCACGTGCGGGTAACGTCCCCCCGTGCCTGAACCCGCTCGGGAGTGCCCGGCCCGGCGTGCGGGAGGGCACAGAGGTGGGCACTCCCGCCACGGGTATCGCTGGCGGAACGGTCATCGAACGCGGCTCGGCGCGACCGTTCTCGCCTTGATCGCCGCCGGCTGTTCGGGCGGCGGCAAGGGCGCCGCACCTGCGGGGAAGGATCGTCCCGAGATGATCACCGTGTTCGCCGCTGGTTCGTTGACTGAGGCCTTCACCTCGGCCAGCACCGCCCTGCCGCAGGTGCGGCCGACGTTCAGCTTCGGCGGGTCGCAGCAGCTGGTGACCCAGCTGCTCCAAGGGGCACCGGCCGACGTGGTGGCCACCGCCGACGCAGCGTCGATGGAGCGGCTGGTGGACGCCTCCCTCGTCGATCCCCCCGTCACCTTCGCCCGCACCACCCTGGTCATCGCCATCAGGCCGGGCAACCCCAGCGGCGTCACCGGCCTCGCCGACCTGGCCCGCCCCGGCCTGACCGTGGTGCTCGCCGATCCGTCGGTGCCGGCCGGGCGCTACGCCCGGCAGGTGCTGGACGAGGCCTCGGTGCGGGTGCAGCCTCGTTCGCTGGAGTTGGACGTGAAGGCGGCGCTGGCCAAGGTCACGGCGGGGGAGGCCGACGCCGCCCTGGTCTACGGCACCGACGTGCGCAGCAGCGGCGGGAGAGCCGACGCGGTGGCGTTTCCGCAGGCGGCCGCCCCCGGGGCTGCTGTGAGCTACCGCATCGCCGTGGTGCGGTCGTCCCGCCACCGCCCCGCTGCCGAGGCGTTCGTCTCCGCCGCCACGGCTGGGCCGGTGCGCGACGCCCTCCTCGCCGCCGGGTTCACGGCATGACCACCTACCGGATGGCCGAGGCCGCCGGGTTGGTCGGGGTCAGCGACGACACCCTGCGCCGTTGGGCCGACGCCGGCCGCCTGGCCACCGCCACCGACGGGGAGGGGCGGCGGATCGTGGCCGGCGCCGAGCTGGCCCGGCTCGCCGCCGAGCTCGGCGACCCCGACCGGAGCGCCGGTCTGGCCGGCACCCGCAGCGCCCGGAACCGCTTCCCGGGGATCGTCACCCGGGTCGAGGTCGACGGCCTCGTCGCCGTGGTCGAGGTGCAGGCCGGGCCCTACCGGGTGGTGTCGATGATGACCAGCGAGGCCGCCCGCGAGCTGGACCTGCAGCCGGGCGACCGGGCCGTGGGCGTGGTGAAGTCGACCCAGGTCGTGGTCGAGCGCCCGTGAGGCGGCGCTCCCGGCTGGACGACCCCGACCGGCGGCCGGGCCCGCCCTGGCCGATCGTGGCCGGGGGCGCCGCCGCCGCCGCCCTCCTCACCCTGCCGCTGGCCGCGCTGGTGATCGAGGCGCCCTGGTCGTCGGCGCTCGACCAGCTGGGCTCACCGGTGACCGGCCAGGCCCTGCGGCTCTCGCTCTCCACCTCGCTGTTGGCCGTGGCGGCCGCCTTCGTGCTCGGCGTGCCCCTGGCGTGGGTGTAGGCGCGCGTGGACTACCCCGGCCGGAGCGTGGTCCGCGCTTTCACCACGCTGCCGCTGGTGCTGCCGCCGGTGGTGGGCGGCATCGCCCTGCTGCTGGCCTTCGGGCAGCGGGGTCTGGTCGGCCCGGCGCTCGGGGCGCTGGACGTGCGGCTGCCGTTCACCATGGCGGGGGCCGTGGCCGCCGAGGCGTTCGTGGCCCTGCCGTTCCTCACCCTGACCGTCGAGGGCGGGCTCCGCCAGGTGGACCGGCGCATCGAGGACGCCGCCCGCACCCTGGGCGCCACCCGGTGGGACGTGTTCCGCACCGTCACCCTCCCCCTGATCCGACCGTCGCTCACCGCGGGGGCGGTGCTGGCCTGGGCCCGGGCCCTGGGCGAGTTCGGGGCCACCATCACCTTCGCCGGCAACCTGCCCGGCTCCACCCAGACGCTGCCCCTGTTCGTCTACGTCACCCTGAACGGCAGTGACCCGGACGGGGCGATCATCCTCAGCCTCGTCCTGCTCGGCGTGTCGGTGGCGGTCCTGGCCGTCCTGCGCGACCGGTGGCTGCGCGCCCTGTGAGCAGCGAGCGAGCCGGCGTGGCGGCCACGGCGTCCGGCTGGGCTGACGAGCAGTGCAGGCGAGCGCCGCACCCAGGACGCCCGCTGGTGCAGGGGCCGCCGATGTACCGGAAGGAAGCCCGGTGAGCAGCGACGGGACCGGTGGCCCGGCGTCTGGGCTCGAAGCCCGGGTCGTCGCCCGGCGAGGCGGCCTGGCCCTCGACGCCGCCCTCACCGCCGCGGCCCGGGAGACGGCGGCGGTGGTCGGGCCGAACGGGGCCGGGAAGTCGACCATCCTGCGGGTGCTGGCCGGCCTGACCGCCATCGCCCCGGAAGGCCACGTGCACCTCGACGGGGTGCGCATCGACCGCCTCCCGGTCGAGCGGCGGCCGATCGGGGTGGTCTTCCAGGACCACCTGCTCCTGCCCCACCTGAGCGCCCTCGACAATGTGGCCTACGGCCTGCGCCGCCGCCGGGGCCTGGGCCGGGCCGCGGCCCGGCAGGCGGCCGGCGACTGGCTGGAGCGGGTGGGCGTGGCCGGCCGGGCCGAGGCTCGGCCGGGCCAGCTGTCGGGCGGCGAGGCCCAGCGGGTGGCGCTGGCCCGGGCCCTGGCCGTCGAGCCGGCCCTGCTCCTGCTCGACGAGCCGCTGGCCGCCGTCGACGCCGCCGCCCGGACCACCTTGCGGGCCGAGCTGCGCCGCCACCTGGCCACCGTGGCCGGTGTCCGGGTGCTGGTGACCCACGATCCCGTGGACGCGGCCAGCCTGGCCGACACGGTGGTCGTCCTCGAGGCCGGCCGGGTGGTGCAGGCCGGGGCCATGGCCGACCTCGCCCTCCGCCCGGCGACCCCCTACGTGGCCCAGCTGGTCGGCACCAACCGCTGGGTGGCCTGCGGCGACGGGCACGGGGGAGCGGTGGTCGGCGATGTCCACCTCGACGTGCCCGGTGCTCCGGCCGGCCCCACGGTGCTGGTGGTCGACCCTCGGGCCGTGACCCTGGCCACCCACCGCCCGACCGGCAGCGCCCGCAACGTCTGGTGCGGAGCCGTCGAGGCCGTCGAGGCCGGCGTCAGCGTGGCCCGGGTCAGGGTGGGAGGCCGGCTGCCGGTGGTGGCCGAGGTGACGGCCGCCGCCGCCGCCGAGCTGGCCCTGGTCCCGGGAGCGGATGTCTGGGTCGCCGTGAAGGCCGTCGCCATCACGGCCGTCTAGCCGTGATCGACGGCTGCCCCGGCGGGGTCGGCGTCCCTCTGGTGGTCGTCGTCGGGTCGAAGGCCGGCACGTCCCGGCCCGGGCGGGTGCGGGTCAGGCCAAGGAAGGCCAGCAGCACGATGGTGAGCGCCACGAGGGCGCCGACGGCCATCGCCCGCCGGGATCTCGGCAGGGCCCGGCGGGGCCACCACCTACGGCGCCGCGCTGTTCGTCGTCCCGGACGGCCCACGTGCGGAGACTAGGCCTCGTCGATCGGGCGCCTGGCTGCGGTCACCGGCACCGGTTCACCATCGTCCCGACGTGCTCGATGGTGGAGACGAGCACGTCGCCGGGCTGCAGCCAGCGGGGCGGCGTCCGGCCCATGCCCACCCCTGACGGCGTGCCGGTGAACACCAGGTCGCCGGGCCGCAGGTCGCAGACGCCGCCGAGGTGGGCCAGCAGCTGCGCGGGCCCGAACACCATGTCGCTGGTGCGGCTGGCCTGCACCACCTCGCCGTTCAGCGCGCAGGAGATGGCGAGGTCGTCGGGATCGGCCTCGTCGGTGACCCACGGCCCGATGGGCCCGAAGCCCCGGTGGCTCTTGGCCAGGGAGAACTGGGGCGGGCGGCCGGCTCGTTGCAGCTGGCGCTCGCTCACGTCCTGCCCGACGGTGCAGCCGGCCCCCACCACCAGCACCAGCTCCACCTCCCAGTCCACCGAGCCCGGCACGAGCGGGATGTCGGCCCGGGGCCCGGACAGGCACGACGGGAACTTGGTGAAGGTGAGCGGGACGGTCGGCACCTCGGCCCCCGTCTCCTCGGCGTGAGCCCGGTAGTTGAGGCCGATGGCGAAGACCTGCGTGGGCCTCGGCACCGGGCACGTGAGGCGGGCCTCGACCAGCGGCCCCGACGGTGCCGGTTCGGTGGCCGCCGCCCACGCCGCCAGCTCGTCCCACCGGGCCAGGCACGCCATGGGGTCGTCGGGGTAGCCGTGGGCGGCCAGGTCCACCACCCCGCCGGCGACGACCAGGCTCGCCCTCCCGTCGACCGCCCCGAGCCTCACCCCCCGATTCTGCCCGCCCGCCGGGCCCCTGGCTGCTGGGCCGTGGTCAGCGTCGGGCGGCGAGGAAGCAGAAGAGGGCGGAGCCGCCGGCGAATGGCAGGTTCCGCAGGGCCGCGGCCCGCATCTCCCTGTCCCGGACCGCCCCGGCCGAGATGGCGACGACGTCGCCGACGTCCACCAGGCCGGCGATCTGCACGGCCCGCCGGTGGGCCCGCGGTGCGGAGGCCGTGGCCAGCAGGACGAGGGCCATGGCCAGATCGCGCACGCCGAGCATGCGAGCGAAGGTGCGGGCGGTGGTGGACGCCTCGGGGAACCCGAGCACCCGGACGACGAGACCGGGGGCGGCCAGGCAGCCGGCGCCCAGGCCGAGGCGGCCGGCGACCATCAGCCGTGACCGGGTCGAGAGGGGGGGCACCTCCGGCATCCTGGCACCGGGCTCCGTCGTAGCCTTCCCGCGGTGGACCGGCCGCCGGTGGAGCTCTGCGATGTGACGGCACGAGACGGGCTGCAGAGCAGCGAGGTTGTGTGGCCAACCGAGCACAAGCTCGAGCTGATCCGCCGACTGGTGGCGGCAGGGGTGCGCCGCGTCGAGGTGACGTCGTTCGTCAACCCCGAGCGGGTGCCGGCCATGGCCGACGCGGAGGCCGTCTGCACCGGCCTGCCCCGCTCCGGCGGCGTGCGCTACGTCGGGCTGGTCCTCAACGAACGGGGCATGGACCGCGCCGTCGCCGCCGGCGTGGACGAGGTCAACTTCGTGGTCGCCTGTTCCGACACCTTCGCCGACCGCAACCAGACCACCACGGCCGCCGGCTCGGTCGAGCGGTGGCGGCGGGTGGCCGACCGGGCCGACGGCGAGGGGATCCCCGCCCAGGTCGTGCTGTCCACCGCCTTCGGCTGCCCCTACGAGGGCGAGGTCCCGGTCGAGCGGGTGGTGCAGGTGGCGGAGGCCTGCGCGGCCGCCGGCCCCGTCCGGCTGACGCTGGCCGACACCATCGGCTCGGCCGCCCCGGCCGACGTCGAGGAGCGGGTGGCGGCGGTGGCCGGCCGCCTGCCGCCCGAGGTGCAGCTGGCCCTCCACCTCCACGACAGCCGGGGCACGGCGGTGGCCAACGCCTGGGTGGCCTACGGGCTGGGCGTGCGCAGCTTCGACGCCAGCCTGGCCGGCATCGGCGGCTGCCCCTACGCCCCCGGCGCCAGCGGCAACGTGTGCACCGAGGACCTGGCCTACCTGTTCGAGCGCAGCGGCGTTCCCACCGGGCTCGACCTCGACGAGCTGCTCCGGGCCAGCCGGTGGCTCACCGGCCGCCTCGGCCGGCCCACCCCCGGGAGCTACGCCAAGGCCGGTCCCTTCCCCCGGCGTGAGCCGGGCTGACGTCGGGTATCGGTCCAGCCATGGAGCGGGAGACCACCAAGCACAGCCCCCGGGTCGACGACCAGATGGTCCACGAGAGCGCCGCCCTGCTGCAGGGCCTCAGCTTCGACGAGGGGCGTGAGGAGGGGTTCACCCACGAGGCGCCCGACGATCCGGGTGCGGGTCGCCGCCCCGAGGTCGAGATCCCCCACAACCCGGTGCAGCCGGACGACGCCGACCTGCGGGCCGAGCTGGCCGCCTCCCTGCGCCCCTCGGCCTTCCCCGGAACCGCCGCCGATCTGCGGGCTCTGGCCGGTGAGGAGTTCGCCCACCAGCCCATCCTCGACCTGCTCGACGCCCTGCCCGACGGCACCTACGCCACCGTGGCCGAGGTGTGGGAGGCCACCGGCGGCGAGACGGAGCGGCGCCGGGGGACCTTCGGCCGCTGAGCCGGGGACCACCAGCGGCTCAGCAGCCCTGCACCTACTCCGGTCTGGCAGGGATCACAGCAGGCCGCTGCCGTCGAGGGCCCGGTGGGGGCACCCAGGGACGTGGCTGCCGCGCTCGTAGCACGTGAGGCCGTCGCCGCCGTCGCCGCCCGAGCTCGGGCGGGCCGCGGGGTCGGTCGCGGGGACGGGGGCGCCCGCCGGGGCCACGCCGACGCCGGCCAGGGCGGCGTGGAGGGCGTCGAAGGTGCGGCGGGGGCCGGGCAGGTTGCGCAGCTGCTCGAAGACGGTGCGGAGGCGGGCGGGGTCGGCCTGAGCCAGCTCCCGGCGGGCCTGGGCGGCGACGCGGGAGGACCACACGACCTGACCGAGGATCACCAGGAGGTTGATGGCGCCGACCACCGACCCGGCGGGGCGGGGCAGGGCCAGGGAACCAAGGATCAGCACCCAGGTGCCGATGCGCAGCCCACGGGTCTCGGCCCGCGCCACCCAGCGGGCCGTCACCACGGCCTGCGCCTTGATCGCCTGGTCGGGGGTGGGCTGCTGCACGGGGGAACCTCCTTCGGAGCGGACGAGCACCTGCTGGTGCGGCCCGTCGCTGTCGGTACAACCGCCGACCGCCCCCAGAACGTTCCCGCCTGGGGCGCGGGCCAACCCGGCCGGCCCGTCGATGCTGAAGGGGGAGAAGCCGCAGTCCTCGGTGGAGCCGGTACCCTGCACGGGTGGCGCCGTCCTGGCCCTGGTCGTTGGGCGGCGGGTCGTCGGGCGGCAGGGTGCGAGGCGACCCCGGTTCGGCCAACGGGGCGTCGTCGTTCCACCTCGGCTGGCTCCTCGATGACGACGAGCCGATGG
>Ga0183260_10001011_pt1 | contig 23850 bp, 21 predicted proteins | sample AntDrymUQ4972206_2_FD_129768 | JGI IMG/M metagenome (GOLD analysis project Ga0183260, IMG submission 129768) | Polar desert sand microbial communities from Dry Valleys, Antarctica - metaG UQ497 (22.06) (version 2) (version 2) | ecosystem: Environmental > Terrestrial > Soil > Desert | place... | reverse complement strand
GTGGGGATGCCGACGGTAGGATCGTCGCCGTCCGCCAGGGGCACCTGGTCGCCACGTCGTTCCACCCCGAGCTCACTGGCGACGACCGCGTCCACCGCTACTTCGTCGACCTGGTCCGGCAGCTGACCTGACCGGCTCAAGGCGTGCATCGAGAGAGGGACCACCGCGATGTCCGGCCACTCCAAGTGGGCCACCACCAAGCACAAGAAGGCCGTGGTCGACGCTCGGCGGGGCAAGCTCTTCGCGAAGCTGATCAAGAACATCGAGGTGGCGGCTCGATCCGGCGGCGGTGACCCTGGCGGCAACCCGACCTTGTACGACGCCATCCAGAAGGCCAAGAAGTCCTCGGTTCCCAACGACAACATCGACCGGGCGCTCAAGCGGGGGGCCGGTCTGGAGGCGGGCGGTGCCGCGTACGAGACGATCATGTACGAGGGCTACGGCCCGAGCGGGGTGGCGTTCCTGATCGAGTGCCTCACCGACAACCGCAACCGTGCCGCGGGCGAGGTCCGGACCGCGATGACGCGCAACGGCGGCTCGCTCGCCGACCCGGGATCGGTGTCGTACCTGTTCTCGCGCAAGGGCGTCGTGCTGGTGCCGCGGGAGCAGGACGCGGCTCGGCTGGGCGAGGACGACGTGCTCGCGGCGGTCCTAGATGCCGGTGCCGAGGAGGTCAACGACCTCGGCGACACATTCGAGGTCATCTGTGAGGCCGGCGACCTCGTCACGGTACGCAGTGCGCTGCAGGCGACCGGGCTGGACTACGAGTCCGCCGAGGTGTCGTTCGTCCCGTCGGTGACTGTCGACGTAGACGCCGACGCGGCGCGGCTGGTGCTCCGGCTGGTCGATGCGCTCGAGGACTCCGACGACGTGCAGAACGTGTTCGCCAACTTCGACGCCGACGACGAGGTCCTCGCCACCTTCGGCTGACACGTCAGACGTTGCCCAATTCTCGTCAACGCTGACGTGCGGATCAGCCGGCTGCCGCTGCGGGGCTGATGTGGCTCGCCTCGCCGGGGCGCCGCGCCGACCGCCCGCACCATCTCGAGGTGTGACCGTACGCTCCGGCTCCGGCTGGTGGTAGCGCCCCCAGCTTCCAATGGCCCAGGCGCACTTCCAATGGGGTGCAACCTATTCGAAGTGCCCCTATCCCACGTGAACATGGGAACGGGACACGGGCGAGGGAACGGCGGGCTCGGTGGGCGGCGCGGCGGTACTCCAGCCTGTCGGAACGCGCCGCTAGTCTGTCGAACACGTGTTCGCCGGACGGTACGGGAGGCCCGATGCGAGTGCTGGGAGTTGACCCCGGGCTCACCCGGTGTGGCCTCGGGGTGGTGGAGGGTGCGGTCGGACGTCCGCTGGCCCTGGTCGGTGTCACCGTCGTGCGCACCGCAGCCGCGCTGCCCGTGGCCCAACGGCTGGTCCAGCTCGAGCGGACACTGGTCGAGTGGCTCGACGCGTACCGTCCGGACGCCGTGGCCGTGGAGCGGGTGTTCAGCCAGCACAACGTGCGCACGGTGATGGGCACGGCCCAGGCGAGCGGCGTTGCGCTGGTGGTGGCCGCTCGGGCCGGCATCCCGGTGGCGCTGCACACGCCGAGCGAGGTCAAGGCCGCCATCACGGGCAGCGGGCGCGCGGACAAGGCGCAGGTCGCTGCCATGGTGACCCGGCTGCTGCGACTGTCCACCCCACCGCGACCGGCCGACACCACCGACGCGCTGGCCCTGGCCATCTGCCATCTGTGGCGCGGGCCGGCGATCGCCCGGTTGGAGGGTGCGATCGCGGGCACCAGGGGATCCTCGTGATCGCGTTCGTGAGCGGCACCGTGACAGCGGTGACTCTGAGCTCCGCGGTCATCGACGTCGGCGGTGTCGGTGTCGAGCTGCGCTGCGCACCGGCGACCCTCGCCGCGCTGCACGTCGGTGAACCGGCAACGCTGCCCTCGTCGCTGGTCGTACGCGAGGACTCACTGACGCTGTTCGGCTTTGCCGACGACGACGAGCGCAGCGTCTTCGAGCTGCTGCAGACGGCCAGCGGGGTGGGGCCTCGGCTCGCGCAGGCGATGCTGGCCGTGCACACACCCGAGGCACTACGCCGCGCCGTGGCCACCGAGGACCTCGTCAAGCTCACGGCAGTGCCTGGGATCGGCCGCAAGGGGGCACAGCGGATCGTGCTCGAGCTCAAGGACCGGCTCGGTGCGCCCGGCGACGGCGGGTCGCCGCGTACCTCGTCCAACGCCCCACCGGCCGCGTGGCAGGAGCAGGTCCGAGCGGCGCTCGTCGGTCTCGGCTGGTCGCCCCGTGAGGCGGACGACGCGGTCGACACCGTGGCGCACCTGGCGGACCAGGACGACGTCGTCGACGTGGCGATGTTGCTCCGCGCTGCGTTGCAGGCGCTGTCGAAGGCATGATGGGCGGGGTCATGACCGAGTCACACGACCCGCCGCTCTCGATGGTCACCGCGGAGTCCGACGCCGATGAGCGCGCCGTCGAAGCGGTGCTGCGACCTCGCCAGCTGGCCGAGCTGGTCGGCCAGGAGCGCGTCCGCGAGCAGCTGTCGCTGGTGCTCGAGGCCGCACACCGGCGCAACCGAGCCCCGGACCACGTGCTTCTCTCCGGGCCGCCGGGACTCGGCAAGACAACACTGGCGATGATCATCGCGGCCGAGATGTCGGTACCGCTGCGCCTTACCAGCGGTCCTGCGCTGCAGCATGCCGGTGATCTGGCGGCGATCCTCTCCGGCGTCAGTGAGGGCGACGTCCTCTTCGTCGACGAGATCCACCGGATGGCGCGGGCGGCCGAGGAGATCCTCTACATGGCGATGGAGGACTTCCGGGTCGACGTCATCGTCGGCAAGGGACCCGGTGCGACGGCGATCCCGCTCGAGATCCCACGGTTCACGCTGGTCGGTGCCACCACGCGTACCGGGCTGCTGCCCGGGCCGCTGCGCGACCGCTTCGGCTTCACCGCAGCGCTTGAGTACTACCGGACCGAGGAGCTGCAGCGGATCGTGCGGCGTTCGGCGGCGCTGTTGGGGGTGACGGTGACGGACGCCGGGACGCATGAGATCGCGTCCCGCTCCCGTGGCACGCCGCGCATCGCGAACCGGCTACTGCGCCGGGTGCGCGACTTCGCCGAGGTTCGTGCCGACGGGGTCGTCGACGAGCCCGTCGCGCGGCAGGCGCTGGAGCTGTACGAGGTCGACGAGCTCGGGCTGGATCGGCTGGACCGGGCGGTGCTCGATGTGCTGTGCCGACGGTTCGGCGGTGCTCCGGTGGGGATCACGACCATCGCGGTAGCCGTGGGAGAGGAGCGCGAGACCGTCGAGGAGGTCGCCGAGCCGTTCCTGGTACGCAGCGGCTTCCTCGCCCGAACGCCGCGGGGCCGGGTCGCCACCGCAGCCGCGTGGCACCACCTTGGGCTAGCGCCGCCGGCCGAGGCCGCACCGACGCTGCCCTGGGAGTGAGCGCCTTCCTACTCGGGTCGACGCCCGTGCCCGGCTACAATGGCGGCCTGACCGGGCGTTTCGCCTCTGCGGTCTCATCCCTCGTACGTCAGGAGTGCACACGTGAACGGCGACCAGTGGGCATCGCTCATCCCGTTGCTGGTCATCGTCGCGGCCTTCTGGTTTCTGGTGCTGCGTCCGGCCCGGGCTCGCCAGCGTCAGACGCTCGCGCTGCAGCGGCAGCTGGGCCTGGGATCGACGGTGATGCTGACCAGCGGCGTGTTGGGTGAGGTCACCTTCGTCGGTGACGAGGTCGTGGAGCTCCGCATCGCTCCAGAGGTGGTCATCACCGTGCACCGCAGCGCCGTGGGTCGGATCCTGGCCGACGAGGACGTCGTTCGGATGAGGAACCGAACCAGCCCCGGCGACACGACCGTCCCGCCGGTCGACTGAGCACCGGCGGCCAACGACCGGACAGCGACCGGACAGCGACAAGGAGCACCCAGACACGTGGCGACCAAAGCGTCTCGGCCCGGACGCATCCTGATCGTCTTCGGGCTCGTCATCCTTGCCCTGTACGGCGGCGCTGCCGCGGCCGGGCAGTGGAAGCCACGCCTCGGCCTCGACCTGCAGGGCGGCACCCGCATCACCCTGCAGGCCAAGGACCTGGAGGGTGGCTCGGCGCCGCAGGACAAGCTCGACGAGGCGAAGGACATCATCGAGCAGCGGGTCAACGGCACCGGGGTGTCCGAGGCGGAGGTCAGCACCCAGGGCGGGGACCAGATCGTCGTCGAGATCCCCGGAAAGCAGCGTCAAGACCTGGTCGAGCAGGTGGGGCGCACGGCGCAGCTGCGTTTTCGCCTGGTTTGGGACAGTGTCCAGGGGCAGGGTCCGGGGCCGCAGGTGCCGCCGGCGCCGATCATCACGCTGCCGCCGGAGACCACGCCGACCGGCCCGCCGTCGGGCGATGCGACGTCGACCAAGGACAGCAGCAAGAACCGAGCTGTGTCCGGGTGGATGCGCGCGGCCAAGCCGGGTGGGGGCGGCAAGCCCGGTGACAAGCCCTCGGACAAGCCCTCGGACCAGCCCACCGACAAGCCGTCGGGCCAGCCCAGTGACCAGCCCACCGACAAGCCGTCGGGCCAGCCCAGTGACCAGCCCACCGATCAGCCCACCGACCAGCCCGGCGGCTCGGCCGACCCGGCCGAGGTCGACTGGAGCGCGCTGACCCTCGACGAGTCGATCGGCGGATCGCTGCAAGGCACCCTGCCCGACCCGTACCAGCCCGCACTCGACACCCTCCGGCAGCAAATGGCCGACCTCCAGTGCCCCGCCTCGGGGGCACCGGCCCAGGTAGAGGACGTGCCCGGCCAGCCGCTGGTGACCTGTGATGTCGACGGCTCCGGCACCAAGTACGTGCTCAGCCCGGCGGTCATCGAAGGCACCCACCTGGACGACGCGCAGGCCACGATCCCGACGCAGTCGATCCAGTGGATCGTGACGCTCTCGCTTGACGGAGACGGGGGTGACACCTTCGCCACCGTGACCCGCGAGCTGGTCAACACCGCCGCGCAGTTCGCAATCGTCCTCGACGGCCAGGTGCTCAGCGCGCCACAGGTCACCGGCGTCATCACCGACGGCAACGCTCAGATCGAGGGTGGCTTCACGCAGCAGTCCGCGACCTCGCTCGCCAACTCGCTGAAGTACGGTGCGCTGCCGCTGGCGTTCGAGGTCAACGGTGTCGAGGTGCAGGGCCCCTCGCTGGCCGGCTCGCAGCTGAATGCGGGGATCCTCGCCGGGGTGTTCGGGCTTGCTCTCGTGGTGGCGTACTGCATGGTCTACTACCGAGGTCTCGGTCTGGTGATCGTCGCCTCCCTGGGCGTTGCCGGGGCCATGACGTACGCGCTGATCCTGTTGCTCGGCGCCGGACTCAGCTTCACGCTGACGCTGCCCGGTATCGCCGGACTCATCGTCGCGATCGGCATCACGGCCGACTCGTTCATCGTCTTCTTCGAGCGACTGCGCGACGAGGTGCGTGACGGCAAGTCGCTGCGGCTCGCGGTCGAGGCGGGGTGGCGGCGGGCCCGCCTGACGATCCTGGCGGCAGACGCGGTGTCGTTCCTGGCGGCGCTGGTGCTCTACATCTTCGCGATCGGTGTCGTGCGCGGCTTCGCGTTCACGCTGGGGCTCATCACGATCATCGACGTCTTCGTGGTGTTCTTCTTCACCAAGCCGCTGGTGTCGTTGCTGGCCCGCACGCAGTTCTTCGGCCGCGGCCACAAGCTGTCCGGCTTCGACGCCAAGCACCTCGGCATCTCGGGTCGCCCGGTCACTCAGACGGGCCGGCGTACCCGGGAGCCCTCGCTGGCTCGCACGACGACGCGGGGGGAGGCCTGATGGGCAGGCTCAGCAACTTCGGCCAGCACCTGTACGAAGGCCGCGTCTCGTTCGACTTCGTCGGTCGACGCCGGCTCTGGTACGCGGTCTCGGCGCTGATCGTGCTGGCCTGTGCGGCCGGGCTGCTGGTGCGGGAGGTCAACCTCGGCGTCGAGTTCAAGGGTGGCGTGGAGTTCACGGCCACGATGGAACCCACGCAGGCCAACGTCGAGGTGCTGCGCGATGCGGTGACCGACGCGGGTGTCGCTGCGGCCGGCGAGCCCATCGTGACGACCTCGGGCCAGGAGTCCATCCTGGTCCAGACCAAACCGCTCGAGCAGGCCGACGCGACTCGCATCGTGCAGGCGCTGACGCAGGCCGGCGCCGGTGACGTCAGCCAGAACCTCATCGGTCCGTCGTGGGGGAAACAGGTCGCGAACAAGGCGCTGATCGGGCTCGTCGTGTTCCTCGTGCTCGTCGTGCTGTTCATCTGGGCGTACTTCCGAGAGTGGAAGATGTCGGTGGCGGCGATCGTGGCGCTGGCCCACGACCTGTTGATCACGATCGGCATCTACGCCTGGTCGGGCTTCGAGGTGACGCCGGCGACGGTCACCGGTCTGCTCACGATCCTGGGCTTCTCGCTGTACGACACCGTGGTGGTGTTCGACAAGGTGCGGGAGAACACCCGCAACTTCGCCGCGAACCTGACCCGAACCTTCTCGGAGTCGGCCAACTTGGCGGTCAACCAGACGCTGGTGCGCTCAATCAACACCTCCGTGGCCGCGCTGCTTCCGGTGGCTGCGATCCTCATCGTCAGCACGGTTATCCTCGGCAGCGGCCCGCTGAAGGACCTGTCGCTCGCGCTGTTCGTCGGCACCGCGGCCGGGGCCTACTCGTCGATCTTCATTGCGACGCCCCTGGCGGTCCAGCTCAAGGAGCGCGAGCCTCTGGTGCGAGCTCACACCAAGCGGGTGCTCGCCAAGCGAGCCAAGGCTGCGGCGGCGCCGGTCGCGCCCGTCGTCGATGAGGACGCCGAGCCGGTGGGTGTGACCCCTGCGGCCCGGACCTCTCCGGCTCGAACTCCGACGCGGAAACCGGCTCCGGCGCGGGCGCCGGCGCGCAAGGTCACCACGTCGAGCGCGGCCAAGCGGTCGCAGCCCCAGCGGTCACCACGGTCGGCGCGCGGCAAGAGTCGCTGAGCCCGCTGCAATGCTGTCCGGGGGCGCTGCAGTGGAGGCGTGGCTCGACTCGCTGGTCCATGACGTCGCGGACTTCCCCTCGCCCGGCGTGGTCTTCAAGGACATCACGCCGCTGCTTGCGGATGCGGCTGCCTTCGCCGCGACGGTCGAGGCGATGGCCGACCTGGGTCGAGACGTGTCCGGCGGACACGTCGACGCGGTCGTCGGCGTGGAGGCTCGCGGGTTCGTCTTCGCCGCGCCGGTGGCGCTGGCGCTGGGCACCGGCTTTGTCCCGGTCCGCAAGGCAGGCAAGTTGCCGTCGCAGACGTACGCCGTGTCGTATGCGCTGGAGTACGGCGAGGCCACGCTCGAAGTGCATCGCGACGCCTTCGGCACGGGGGACCGGGTGCTTCTCGTCGACGACGTGCTCGCCACGGGTGGCACCGTCGAGGCGACCGCCCAGCTGGTCGCGCAGTGCGGAGCCGAGGTCGCGGGTGTGGTGGTGCTGCTCGAGCTGTCGTTCCTCGGTGGCGCCGAGCGCCTGGCGGGCCTTCCCCTGGCCGCTCTGCGCACGCTGTGAGCGGTGCTCCCGTCCCAGGTTAACGTGGGGTAGGAGCACTTCCATGGGGTTCGACCCCGTTGGAAGTGACCCTCAGCCATTGGAAGTAGCGGCATACGATACGTCCGTAACCGCACCCAAGATCAGCGAGGGAGCCGCCGTGGATCCGCGTGAGCCACTGGACCAGCCCCTCGTGCAAAGCACCGCTCAGGGGATCCCACCGGACGCCCGGCGGATGGGCTTCGACCGCAACACCGAGCAGGGGGCGCTGCTGGCGCTGACCGGTTCCCTCGACCCCGACAAGCGCGGCCACAAGGTGGTCGCGTGGCTGTTGCTCGTCGCCGTGGCCGGTCCGGCCCTGTTCGTCTTGACCTCGGTGCTGGTGAGCCGCGCTTAGACTGGAGGCACCCCCGGGTACCAGTGGAGCAGCGTGACTGAGGAGCAGACCGCCAAGGTAGGGACCGCGGTGCAGGCGCCGGCGCAAGCGGAGCCAGTGCAGCCGCAGGGCCCGTCGACGCCCGCCCGCGTCCGCCACCGGCTGGCCCGGCTGGGCCGCACCGGCCCCATCAACCCCGCTCTGGAGCCGCTGTTCCGCATTGTGCGGGGCACTCACCCGAAGGCGGAGCTCACCCCGGTCGAGCGGGCGTACGCCATCGCCGAACGCATGCACGCCGACCAGCACCGGCGCAGCGGCGACCCGTTCATCACCCATCCACTGGCGGTTGCCACCATCTTGGCCGAGCTCGGCATGACGCCGCCGACGTTGTGCGCGGCGCTGTTGCACGACACCGTCGAGGACACCGCGTACACACTCGACGCGGTGCGCGAGGAGTTTGGTGACGAGGTGGCGCTGCTCGTCGACGGAGTCACCAAACTCGACAAGGTCAAGTACGGCGACACCGCGCAGGCGGAGACCATCCGCAAGATGGTCGTGGCGATGAGCAAGGACATCAGGGTCCTGGTGATCAAGCTCGCCGACCGGCTGCACAACATGCGCACGCTGCGGTTCCTCAAGCCCGAGAGCCAGCAGCGGATAGCTCGCGAGACGCTGGAGATCTTCGCACCGCTAGCGCACCGGCTCGGCATGAACACGATCAAGTGGGAGCTGGAGGACCTGTCCTTCGCGACGCTGCACCCCAAGGTGTACGACGAGATCGTGCGCATGGTCGCCGAGCGGGCGCCCTCGCGTGAGGATTTCCTCGCCCGGGTGGTCGCCGAGGTGCAGGCGGACCTGCGGACGGCCAAGATCAAAGCGCACGTCACCGGGAGACCGAAGCACTACTACTCGATCTACCAGAAGATGATCGTACGCGGCCGCGAGTTCACCGATATCTACGACCTGGTGGGGATCCGGGTGCTGGTGGAGTCGCTGCGCGACTGTTATGCGGTCCTCGGTGTGCTGCACGCGCGGTGGAGTCCGGTGCCGGGGCGATTCAAGGACTACGTCGCGATGCCGAAGTTCAACATGTACCAGTCGCTGCACACGGCGGTGATGGGTCCGCAGGGCAAGCCGGTGGAGCTTCAGATCCGTACGTTCGGCATGCATCGCCGGGCGGAGTACGGCGTCGCCGCGCACTGGAAGTACAAGGAGGAGTCGACCACCGGGACCGACAGCGAACGCAGCACCGCCCGAGGCGAGGCGTCGTCCGGCTCCCACGACATGCCGTGGGTGCGTCAGCTGCTCGACTGGCAGCAGGAGACCGAGGACCCCGGTGACTTCCTCGACTCGCTGCGCTTTGAGATCAACTCCGGCGAGGTGTACGTGTTCACGCCACGCGGTGACGTCATCGCCTTGCCGACGGGATCGACACCGGTCGACTTCGCCTACGCGATCCACACCGAGGTGGGCCACCGGTGCATCGGCGGTCGGGTCAACGGACGACTCGTACCCCTGGAGTCACAGCTGGACAACGGCGACGTCGTGGAGGTCTTCACCTCCAAAGCCTCGGGTGCCAGCCCGAGTCGCGACTGGTTGACGTTCGTTAAGAGCCCACGGGCGCGCACGAAGATCCGACAGTGGTTCACCAAGGAGCGGCGCGAGGAGGCGATCGAGCAGGGCAAGGAGTCGATCGCGCGGCTGATGCGCAAGGAGGGCATGCCGCTCCAGCGGCTGCTGAGCCACGACTCGCTGCAGGCAGTCGCCGAAGACCTGCACCTGGTCGACGTGTCCGCGCTGTACGCCGCCGTTGGCGAGAGCAATGTCAGCGCCAAGCACGTCGTACGCAAGATCATCGACCTGCACGGGGGAGACGAGGGTTCGGCCGAGGACCTCGCCGAGGGGGTCGTGCTGCCGAGCGAGTCCGACCGCCGGCGCCGACCGCGCGGTGGCGACGCGGGTGTCATCGTGCGCGGCACCAGTGACGTGCTGCTCAAGCTGGCGCGTTGCTGTACGCCGGTGCCCGGCGACACGATCGTCGGCTTCATCACCCGTGGAGCCGGGGTATCGGTGCACCGCGGCGACTGCCCGAACGTCAAGGACCTTTCCAGCCAGCCCGAGCGGATGGTCGACGTCGACTGGGCGCCGACCGCGTCCAGCGTGTTCCTGGTCGCGATCCAGGTCGAGGCGCTCGACCGTGCCCGACTGCTGTCCGACATCACCCGGGTGCTCTCAGATCATCACGTCAACATCCTGTCCGCCGCGGTACAGACGGGCCGAGACCGTGTGGCGAAGAGCCAGTTCACGTTCGAGATGGGCGACCCCAAGCACCTGGGTCACGTGCTCAAGGCGGTCCGGACCGTCGACGGCGTCTTCGACGTCTACCGCGTCACCCAATGACGATCCGCGGGTTTCTGCCCGACGATCCGCGGGTTTCTGCCCGACGATCCGCGGGTTCTGCCCGACGATCCGGCTCACCACTGCCGGGGGAGCAACGGCACCAGGCCGAGCAGCTGACCGAGTTCGACTTCGAAGCTGTCGTCCTTACCGAGAATGTCCTTCTTCCCGGCCACCACGAAGTGCCACCCCAATACCTTCCTCAAGTACGCCCGTCGCTCTTCGTCGTACGATGCGTCCTCGTGGTGGCTGTGATACTCGGCACCGTCGTACTCAGCAGCCACGCGGATATGCGGGTAGGCGTGGTCCAACCTCGCCAGCTTGCGTCCACGGTGATCACGCACGACGTACTGCGGCTCCGGTCGAGGGAAGCCAGCATCGATGATGCGCAGGCGCTCCCAGGACTCGCCCGACGACTCGGCTCGCGGTTCGACGAGCACCACAAGCTCGCGCGCTTGCACGATGCCGGGAAAGCGCTTCAGCCGGACGATGTACGCCATCAGTTCGCTCACCGACACCAGCTCCGCGTGCGCCATGACATCGGCCGCTGACAGCGCATACGGACGACGCAGCCGCCGGAGCATGTCGACAGTCGTGCGCACGGGCACCGTCAACCGCAGGCCGTCAATGGTCATGATCTCCTCTCGAGGCAGGTATCCCTCGAGGCAGCAGACGTACGCCGAGGTACAGCGTGTGGTGCCGTGCGGGACAACACATGTCGGGGTGAAGTTGAAGCGCTGTGCCGGCGGAAAGGCGTCGACGCCGAGGGCCCAAGCCGCGGAGCAACCGTAGAGAACGCCGTGCGGTGGCATCACGAGATGCAGCGCCCTGCTGCGCAACGTCCGGGTATCCGGGACTGCGGCGTCCACGTAAACGCCGCGAAAAATGCGCCTCAGTCGGTGGTCATGGAGAAGTTGCCGCAACCCCTTGGGGCTCAGGCCAAGCCGTGCGGCATCTGAGCCAAGAATCGGTAAGCCGTCGAAGATCCGGTTGTCCATGCTGGGAGCATGTGCTGCTGATGGGGGCTTTGTGCCGTTGTCCACAGGGCGATTGCGGAGTTACCGGATGGTCGGGCCAGAACTCACGGATGGTCGGGCGGGAACCCGCGGATGGTCGGGCGGGAACCCGCGGATGGTCGGGTTAGGGGGTGAGGTCGGCGAGGGCCGAGCGGGCGGAGGTCAGCCAGGACTCGCGGGCTGCGATGGCGGCGTCGGCGTCGCGCGCGGTGCGGTCGTCGCCGGAGCGCTCGGCCGCCGCGCGCCGAGACCGCAACTCGGCCAGCGACGACTCGAGCTGCGCCACCGCGTCGGCTGCCCGAGATCTCCCCTCGGGACTGGATCGCGTCCAGCGCTTCTGCTCCGCGCCGCGAACCGCCTCCTCGACCGCGCGCATCCGTGCCTCGAGCGAGCGCATCTGCTCGCGGGGCACCTTTCCCGCCGCCTCCCATCGCTCCGCAAGCGCCCTCAGCGCCTCCCGCGCTGCCGCCATGTCCTCGACCGGCAGCAGCGCCTCGGCTTCGTTGAGGATCTCTCGCTTGAGCGACGCGTTGGCCTCGAACTGCGTGTTCTGCGCCGCGCTGACCTCGTCACGGGCCGTGAAGAACGCGTCCTGCGCGGTCCGGAACCGCCGCCACAACCGGTCCTCGAGACCCCGCGGCGCCGGCCCGGCCGCCTTCCAGCGGCTCATCAGCTCCCGGTACGCGCGCCCCGTGGGACCCCAGTCGGTCGAACCCGACAGCGCCTCCGCCTCGGCGACCAGCTGCTGCTTGGCATCGGCGGCGGCGTCGCGCCGCTCCCGCTGCTCCGCCATGTGGTGCTTGCGCCGACGGGAGTAGGTCGAACGAGCCGCCGAGAAGCGGCGCCAGAGCACCTCATCTGCGCCCTTGTCGAGACGGGGCAGCATCTTCCACTGCTCGAGCAGCTCCCGCATCGAGTCCACGCCGTGGCGCCAGTCCGACCCGCCGGCCAGCCGCTCGGCCTCGGCGGTGATCCGCTCCTTGGCGGCCGTCGCCTCCTCGAGGCGACGCGCCCGAGCGGCCTTGCGTTCCTGACGCTGTGCGGCGACCACCGGTGCGAGGGCGTCCAGCCGCCCCGTCAGCGCCTCCAGGTCACCGACGGCATTCGCGCCGGTCACGCTCTCGCGCAGCGCGGCGATCGAGGCAGTCGCGTCGCTCGGCGACAGGGAGCCCCCGTGTACGCGACGTTCCAGCAGCTCGACCTCGACCCGCACGCCCTCGTAGCGCCGCGTGTAGAGCGCCATCGCCTCCGCCGGATCACCCTCGGGCCACTGGCCCACCGGGCGCTCGCCGTCAGCCGTCCGCACGTAGACCGTGCCGTCCTCGTCGACCCTGCCCCACTGCGCCGGGTCGGTCACCACAGGCCCCGCACCAGCACGACGACTCCGATCGCGATGGCCGCCGCCACCAGCACGCCGAGCACGAGGCGCCGCCGCCGGGCGCGGCGCAGCTGCTCGGACCGCCGCTGCTGCTGGCGCAGGTAGCGTTCCCGAGCCAGCTGGCGGCGGCGCTGCTTGCTGCTCACCATGGTTGCCCCGCCATGGTTGCTCAGTGTAAGAGGGGTCGCCGGGCTCGCCACCCCGAACCGGAGCGACGTGCAACGGTTCCGTAGCCTTGCCTCCATGCTCATCGCCGGGTTCGCCGCCGGGCCGTGGGGCACCAACTGTTATGTCGTGGCCACCGGACCCGGCACGGAGTGCGTCGTCGTCGACCCCGGGAAGGACGCCACCCCAGGAGTCGCCGAGATCGTACGCGAGAACCGCCTCAAGCCGGTGTCGGTGCTGCTCAGCCACGGCCACATCGACCACGTCTGGTGCGTGGTGCCGGTGGCCGGCAGCTACGCGTCACCGGCGTACCTCCACCCGGCCGATCGTCACCTGCTCACCGATCCCGCGGCCGGGATCTCACCGGAGTCGGCAGGGCAGCTGCTCGGCGCCGGCTACAGCTTCGCCGAGCCCGACGACGTCCGTGAGCTGGCTGACGGCACCACGATCGAGCTGGCCGGACTACGACTGCGCATCGACCACACGCCTGGCCACACCGCCGGGTCGGTCACGTTCCGGGTGCCGTACGACGCCGACGACGTCCCCGAGGTCATGTTCGCCGGCGACCTGCTGTTCGCCGGATCCATCGGTCGCACCGACCTGCCCGGAGGCGACCACCCCACGATGCTGCGCAGCCTGGTCGACAAGGTGCTGCCGCTGGACGACCGGATCGTGGTCCTCCCAGGCCACGGCCCGCAGACCACCATCGGCACCGAGCGCGCCCAGAACCCCTATCTCAGCGAGTCCGCGCTCACTCTGCCGTCGCGAGGGTTGTGAGGTGCCCCGACCCCGGCCGCTCTCGGGCTTTCCCGAGTTCCTGCCCAGCCAGCGGGCGGTCGAGCTCGCCGTCATCGACTCCCTGCGAGCGACCTTCGAGCTGCACGGGTACGCCTCGATCGAGACCCGGTCGGTGGAGCCGCTCGACGAGCTGCTGCGCAAGGGGGACACGTCCAACGAGGTGTACGTGCTGCGCCGGCTGCACGCCGACGCCGACGACGCCGACGCGGGAGTGGGGCTGCACTTCGACCTGACCGTGCCGCTTGCCCGGTACGTGCTCGAGCATGCCGGCAAGCTGCAGTTCCCGTTCCGGCGGTACCAGATCCAGCGCTGCTGGCGTGGCGAACGCCCGCAGGAGGGCCGCTACCGCGAGTTCACCCAGGCCGACATCGACATCATCGGCCGGGACGAGCTGCCGCGGGACGCCGACGCCGAGGTCACCACGGTGATGGCGGAGGCGCTCAGCAGGCTGCCGCTGCCGCCGGTCACCCTTGCGATCAACTCCCGCAAGCTGATCGAGGGGTTCTACCTCGGCCTGGGTATTCCCGACCCGGCGGCGGTGATGCGCAGCATCGACAAGCTCGACAAGGTGGGGGCACCGGGGGTCCGGTCGGTGCTCGCCGAGCAGCATCTCGACGCGCACCAGAGCGACCAGTGTCTGGCACTGGCGCAGATCACCGGCGGTGACGCCTCCTTCGCCGACCGGGTGACCGCTCTCGGTGTCTCCCACCCGCTGCTCGACGAGGGCCTGGGCGAGCTGGTGGCGGCGCTCGAGGCCGTCGGCCCGGCCGGATCCGACACGTTCCGCGTGGTCGTCGACCTCAAGATCGCCCGCGGGTTGGACTACTACACCGGGATCGTCTTCGAGGGCCGCACCGCAGCGCACGGCACCCTGACGGTGTGCGCCGGAGGTCGCTACGACGCCTTGGCTCGCGACGGTCGCTCCACGTATCCCGGGGTCGGCGTCTCGCTCGGGATCACCCGGCTGCTGGCTCCGCTGATCGGCCGCGGGATGCTCGACACCAACCGCAGCGTGCCCTCGTGCGTGCTCGTCGCACTGCCGGCCGAGGAAGCCCGCCCGACCTGCCGGCACATCGCCCGCGAGCTGCGCGGGCGGGGCATCGCCACAGAGCTCGCTCCCAGCGCCGACAGGTACGGCAAGCAGATCCGCTACGCCGAGCGCCGCGGGATCCCGTACGTATGGTTCCCGGGTAGCGAACCGGGCGAGTCCGACGAGGTCAAGGACATCCGGTCCGGCCACCAGCAAGCTGCCGACCGGCGCACCTGGACCCCGCCCCCCGCAGACCTCCGACCACGACTCGTCACGCGGGAACACCCGTGATCCGCAGCCACGACGCAGGGAGGCTGCGCGCTGACGACGTCGGCTCGAGCGTGACGCTCGCCGGATGGGTGGCGCGCCGGCGTGACCACGGCGGGGTCGCGTTCGTCGACCTGCGCGACGGCAGCGGTGTGGTCCAGGTGGTGATCCGCGACGAGCAGGTCGCGCACCCGCTGCGCGCCGAGTTCTGCCTGCGCGTGGTCGGCGAGGTGAGCCGCCGCCCGGAGGGGAACGCCAACGCGTCTTTGCCATCGGGCCAGGTGGAGGTGGTCGCCACCACCGTCGAGATCCTCTCCGAGTCGGCTCCGCTGCCCTTCCCGGTCGAGGAGTACGCGTCGACGCCGGTGAACGAGGAGGTCCGGCTGCGCTACCGCTACCTCGACCTGCGCCGGAGCGAGATGGCCGCACACCTGCGGCTGCGGGCCGCGGCCACCGGGATCATCCGCGACGTCATGACCGAGCGCGACTTCCTCGACATCGAGACGCCGTACCTGACCCGGTCCACCCCGGAGGGGGCGCGCGACTTCCTCGTCCCGGTGCGGCTGCAACCCGGCTCCTGGTACGCGCTGCCGCAGTCCCCGCAGCTGTTCAAGCAGCTGCTGATGGTCGCCGGGCTCGAGCGTTACTTCCAGATCGCCCGGTGCTTCCGCGACGAGGACTTCCGCGCGGACCGGCAGCCGGAGTTCACCCAGCTCGACCTGGAATGGAGCTTCGCCGATGTCGACGACGTGCTCCAGCTGACCGAGCAGGTGCTGGTCCGGCTGTGGCGCGAGCTGGTCGGCCACGACATCGCGACGCCCATACCGCGGATGACCTACGCCGAGGCGATGCGCCGGTTCGGCATCGACCGGCCCGACCTGCGGTTCGGGTGCGAGCTCGTCGACTTCACCGCGTACTTCGCCGACACGCCGTTCCGCGTCTTCTCGCCGACCGGGGACGACTGGCACGTCGGCGCTGTTGTGATGCCCGGTGGTGCCTCGCAGGCTCGGCGCGAGCTCGATGCCTGGCAGGAGTGGGCCCGCTCGCACGGCGCCAAGGGGCTGGCGTACGTGCTGGTGGGAGCCGACGGCGAGCTCGGTGGGCCGGTGGCCAAGAACCTGTCCGACGACGAGCGGGCCGGTCTGGTGGCCGCCGCCGGTGCCGACCCCGGAGACTGCATCTTCTTCGCGGCCGGCCGACGACAGCAGGCGCTGTCCCTGCTGGCCGCGACCCGGTTGGAGGCGGCGGCGCGCTGCGACCTGATCGACCACTCGCGATGGGAGTTCGTCTGGGTGGTCGAGGCGCCGATGTTCGAGCGGATCGAGCGTCCCGACGGCAGCACGGGGTGGACCGCGATCCATCATCCGTTCACCGCACCAACGCCCGAGCACGCCGACACGTTCGCCTCGGCGCCCGGCGAGGCGCTGTCGCAGGCGTACGACATCGTGCTCAACGGCACCGAGCTGGGCGGCGGGTCAATCCGGATCCACCAGGCGGCCGTCCAGCAGCAGGTGTTCGACGTCATCGGGCTGAGCGAGACCGAGGCGCGCTCGCAGTTCGGCTTCCTGCTCGAAGCGGTCGAGTACGGCCCGCCGCCGCGCGGCGGCATCGCGCTCGGGATCGACCGGCTGTGCGCGCTGCTGGCGGGCACGGAGTCGATCCGCGACGTGATCGCGTTCCCCAAGACGGCGTCCGGCGCCGACCCGCTGACCGGGGCTCCGACGCCCATCACGCCTGCTCAGCGGCGGGAGGCGGGCGTGGACGCGGGCGCCGCAACAGGACAGCCGGGCGCCCCGTAGCCGCAGCCGGGGGAACCAAGCGTTTCGAGATCGTTACCTCACGGTGTCCAAACCTTGCAGTTCAGTCGTCTAGAGTCCGGACGGCGCGACGCGTGACGCACGCGTCCAGGAGAGGTGACCAATGTCGCTGACGAACGTGGGTGTTGGGGCCGCTGAGACCGCGGGACTCGACGTTCCCGTCGCAGCCGACAAGAACATCCACGGCCGATCACCGACCCAGATCGCGTTCGACCGGCTGCGCAAGGACAAGGTCGCGGTCGTCTCGTTCGTCCTGGTCGTATTCTTCGTGCTCGTCGCGGTGTTCGCGCCGCTGTTGACTCGGGCGTTCGGTGTGGAAGTGGACGGCGGGGACCCGAGCGAGGACCTCGACATCTTCGCCTTCCCGATCATCGGGCCACCGGACAACGCGTTCACCTGGGACGCGCCGCTCGGGCTGGCGCCGAGCAGCGGGGACGACAACCTCGCCGAGTGGTTCTACGGCGCCCGCACCTCGCTGGAGGTGGCCGCGGCGGCCACGATCGGCAGCACGGTCCTCGGCATCGTGATCGGCCTCGTCGCCGGCTTCTCGCGCGGCTGGCTCGACCGCATCATCACCTTCGTCATCGACGTGTTCTTGTCGTTCCCGTTCCTGCTCGGCGCTCTCGCCCTGGCCCCGATCCTGGTCAACCGGTTCGCCACCGACGCAGCCGCGCTCGACAAGGCGCAGTTCGTGAGCCTGGTGCTGATCCTGACCTTCTTCGGCTGGATGTACCTGGCCCGGCTTATCCGAGGTGAGGTGCTCTCGCTGCGCGAGCGTGAGTTCATCCAGGCCGCGCGGGCCATCGGCGTGCCGACACGCGCGATCCTGTTCAAGGAGCTGCTGCCCAACCTGGTCGCGCCCATCGTGGTGTCGATCTCGCTGGGCCTGCCGGCCTACGTGACCGCCGAGGCGGGTCTGGCCTACCTCGGCATCGGCCTGACCGGGCGGCCTTCCTGGGGACAGACGATCACCCGGGCGGCGCCGTTCTTCGACAGCTATGCGTTGTACCTGTGGGCGCCGGTGGTCGGGATCATGGTCCTGGTCGTCGCGCTCAACCTGCTGGGCGACTCGGTACGAGACGCCTTCGACCCGAAGACTCGACGGTGACTCCAGTGCACCGCGGGAGAGAACGAACCGACCGGAAGGGGTTGGTAAGTGATGCGCTGGAAGAGGCCCGCAGTGGCCGTTTCAGTCGCGGCGTTGCTCACGCTCGCCGCATGTGGAGGTGACGGTGGCAGCAGTGCCCCGGAAACCACCGAGACGTTCATCGAGGGCGGCGGCGCCGGACAGGCCATCGACCCGACCCGCATCGAGGGGCCCGCGCCCGCGATCGAGGGTGCCACCGAGGGTGGCGACGTCACCGTGCTCAGCGCCTCCGGCCTGACCACGATGGACCCGACCGAGGCCTACTACGTCAACACGTACTCGATCCTGTCCGGGTTGGTGGTGCGGTCGCTGACGCAGTACGTCTACGACCCCGAGGCCAAAGGAATGATCCTGATCCCGGACCTTGCCACCAAGTGGGTGTCCAACGACGACTTCACCGAGTGGACGTTCACGATCCGCGAGGGCGTCCGGTACGAGAACGGTGACGAGGTCACCCCGGACGACGTCGTCTACGGCCTGCTGCGCTCGATGGACCGCAAGACCTTCGCGGGCGGCGCGGACTACAGCAACCAGTACTTCAAGGGCGGCCTGAAGTACGAAGGCCCCATCACCAGCGGCAGCACCGACTTCCCGGGCATCACCGTCAGCGGTCAGGACGTCACGATCAAGATGTCCAAGCCGTTCCCGGACATGCCGTACTGGGGCGCGTTCCCGACGATATCCGCGATCCCCGAGAAAGCCAGCGACCCGAAGGACTACGCGCTGCACCCGCTGGCGACCGGCCCGTACATGTTCGACGAGTACGAGCCCGGCACGTCGTTGAGCCTGGTCCGCAACACGGAGTGGGACCCGGCGACCGACCCCGGTCGTCACGCCTACCCCGAGAGCTACGACATGACGTTCAGCGATGACTCCAGCCAGCTCGACCAGCTGATCCTCAACGACCAGGGCAACGCGCAGACGACGCTGACCTACGACAACCTGCTGACGCCGGACTACCGCACTGCCAGGAACGAGGCCCAGGACCGTCTGGTGCTCGGCAGCGCTCCCTGCACGTTCTACCAGGCCCTGGAGTGGGACGAGATCACCGACCCGCTGGTGCGGGAGGCGATCGCGTGGGCGTACCCGTACGAGGACAACTGGCTGGCCATCGGTGAGGTCGTCGGCGTGACCCGGGTTCCGGGCACGACGATCCTGCCGCCGGGCATCCCCGGTCGTGAGGTCTACGACGCGATCGGCACCGAGGGTCAGGTGACCGACGTCGACAAGGCGCGGGCGCTGCTGGAGGAAGCCGGCGAGGTCGGCTACGAGCTCAGGTACCTCTACTACACCGACGACCCGAACTCGGTCGCCGGGCAGAAGGAGGTCACCAAGAGCTACGAGGCGGCCGGGTTCACAGCGAAGCCGGTGGCCACGACGCTCTCCGAAGGCCCGACCCAGCGGTCCGACCCGGACTTCCCGATCAACGTCCGGGGCGGTGGCTGGTGTTCGGACTGGCCGACGGGATCCTCGTGGATGCCGCCGCTGTTCCAGTCGGACGGCTCGACCAACTACGGGTCGTTCAACGAGCCGGCCGTCGACAAGGAGATCCTCCGCATCCAGTCGGAGGTCCCGATCGAGGACCAGCCGGCTGAGTGGGCGACGCTCGACCAGACGATCATGGAGGAGTACCAGCCCTGGGTCATCACCGGCTACAGCGGTGTGGCCATGCTGCACGGCTCCAAGATCGACGGCATGCTGAACGACGACGTCGCCGGCATGCCGACCTGGAAGGACATCTCCCTCATCCAGTGACGCAGATGCGACCGGTCGCCGACAACGGACCGGGCGTGGCAGTACGGCACTAAGGTGGGGCGGACCGTCAAGGTCCGCCCCACCTAGCCGCACCGGCAGAGAGGGTCACCGCAATGTTCGGATACATCGTCCGGCGCCTGATCGGGGCCGCACTCGTCGTCGTGGTGACCTCGATCCTGGTCTTCACGCTGTTCTTCGCCGGGCCGAGCGAGCCCGGCCGCGCGCTGTGCCAGGAGTCGCGTTGCACTCCGGAGCGGCTTGCCCTCATCAACGAATCTCTCGGCTACGACGCGCCCGTCACCGAGCAGTACGCCGTGTGGGCCAAGGGCATCGTCGCCGGTCGCGAGATCGACTTCGGCGGCTCGACGTACGACTGCCCTGCCCCCTGTCTGGGCGTGTCGTTCCGGCAGAAGGTCCCCGTCCTCGACATCCTGCTGGATCGTTTCCCGGCCACGCTGTCCATCGCGATCGGCGGCGCCACGCTCTACCTGCTCCTCGGGGTTTCGCTCGGTGTGCTGGCTGCTCGGCGTCGCGGCACCGCCGTCGACCGGGGCCTGGTCGGCGGCTCGCTGATCGTGAGCTCGATCCCCTACTACCTGCTGGCTTTGCTGGCGTTCCTCTACTTCGTCAGCTCGTGGGGCATCTTCCCCGAGACCGGCTACACCTCTCCCTTCTCCAGTCCGGTCTCGTGGCTGAGCGGGATGTTGCTGCCCTGGCTGGTGCTCGGCTTCGCCAGCTCGACCTACTACGCCCGCTTCAGCCGCGGCTTCATGGTCGAGGCGCTGAGCGAGGACTACGTCCGCACCGCCAAGGCCAAGGGCCTCCCCGAACGAAAGGTCCTGCGGCATGCGCTGCGCGCCGCCATCGTGCCGGTCGTGACGATCTTCGGCCTCGACGTCGCGGCATTGCTGTCGGGCACGTTCTTCACCGAGCAGATCTTCGGGATCAACGGCATCGGCCGCACCGCGTTGACGGCGATCGGACAGCAAGACCTGCCCATCATCGCGGCGACCGTCCTGATCGGTTCGTTCTTGGTGGTCGTCGCCAACCTGGTCGTCGACATCGCCTACACACTCATCGACCCGAGGGTGCGCCTGTCATGACCACGAGCCTGCAGACCGAGGACGCCACGAGGCCGGTCACCGAGCCCGAGGACCGCAACGAACCGTTCCTCGTGGTCGACGACCTGACCGTCAAGTTCCCGACGTTCGACGGCATCGTCAACGCTGTCAGCGGGCTGAGCTACAGCGTCGGCCTCGGCGAGACGCTCGGCATCGTCGGGGAGTCCGGGTCGGGCAAGTCCGTGTCAAGCATGGCTGTGATGGGCCTGCACGACACCAAGAACGCCCGGATCACCGGGTCGATCCGGCTGGGTGGGACCGAGGTCGTCGGGCTCGAGGAGTCCAAGATGAGGCGGCTGCGCGGCAACGAGGCCGCCATGATCTTCCAGGACGCGCTGACCGCCCTGCACCCCTTCTACCCGGTGGGTGTCCAGATCGGCGAGTCCTACAGTGCGCACCACAACCGCGCCTCTGGCGACACCGTGCGCAAGAAGGCGATCGAGATGCTGGAGCGGGTCGGCATCCCGCAGCCCGACCGGCGTGTGGACGACTACCCACACCAGTTCTCCGGCGGGATGCGGCAGCGGGCAATGATCGCGATGTCGCTGTCGAACGACCCCAAGCTGCTCATCGCCGACGAGCCGACGACCGCTCTCGACGTGACCGTCCAGGCGCAGATCCTCGACCTGCTGCAGGAGCTGCAGCGCGACTTCGGCTCCGCGGTCATCATCATCACCCACGACCTCGGCGTCGTCGCCGAGATGGCCGACGACGTGCTGGTCATGTACGGCGGCCGTGCCGTCGAGTACGGCACCTGCAAGAAGATCCTCAGCGACCCGCTGATGCCGTACACCTGGGGCCTGCTGGAAAGCGTCCCCGAGCTCGACAGCGACCCGACGCAGCGGCTGCTGCCGATCCCCGGCACGCCTCCTAGCCTGCTGTCACCGCCCAGCGGATGCGCCTTCCACCCGCGCTGCCGGTTCCGCGACCACGTCCCCGGCGACCTGTGCGAGCGCGAGCTGCCCGAGCTGCTCGCACCGCCCGGGCACCCGGACCACCTGAAGCGCTGTCACATCAAAGACCCGCAAGCGGTGCTCCGGACCGACGTGGAGCCGGTGGGTGAGATCCGATGAGCGCCACACGTGCGGTGACCGGCTCGACGGCCGTCACCTCAGATGACGTCCAGGAGAGTGGTCGCGCTGAGACCAATGGAGCGGGCACGCCGGAGGCCCTGCTCGAGGTGAAAGACCTCGTCAAGCACTTCCCGGTCAAGAGCTCGGGCCTGTTCCGGCGCACGATCGGACAGGTGCAGGCCGTCGACGGCGTCACGTTCACCGTCAACCGGGGTGCCTCGCTCGGGCTGGTGGGGGAGTCCGGGTGCGGCAAGTCGACCACGGGTCGGCTGATCACCAAGCTGCACGAGCCGACCAGCGGTCAGATGCTCTTCGAGGGCGCCGACCTGGCTCCGCTGTCGGGCCGGCAGATGCTGCCGTACCGGCGCGAGGTCCAGATCATCTTCCAGGACCCCTACTCCTCGCTGAACCCCCGCCACACCGTCGGGACCATCGTGGGCACGCCGCTGCGGGTGCACAACATGGTGCCCAAGAACCAGATGATCCCGCGCGTGCAGGAGCTGCTGGAGTTCGTCGGGCTCAACCCCGAGCACTACAACCGCTACCCCAACGAGTTCTCCGGTGGGCAACGCCAGCGCATCGGCATCGCGCGCGCGCTCGCCCTGCAGCCCAAGCTGATGGTCGCCGACGAGCCGGTGTCTGCCCTCGACGTGTCGATCCAGGCGCAGGTCATCAACCTGATGCAGGATCTGCAAAAGGAGTTCGGCATCGCGTTCTTGTTCATCGCCCACGACCTGGCGGTCGTGCGGCACTTCTGCCCCGAGATCGCGGTCATGTACCTCGGCAAGATCGTCGAGATCGGCCCGCGCGAGACGATCTACAAGCAGCCGCATCACCCGTACACGCAGGCGTTGCTGTCCGCGGTGCCCGACATCGCGCAGGCCAAGCTCGGTGGCCGACACGAGCGGATCATGCTGCAGGGCGACGTGCCCAGCCCGGTCAACCCGCCCTCGGGGTGCCGCTTCCGCACCCGGTGCTGGAAGGCACAGGACATCTGCGCCAAGGAAGAGCCGCCACTGTTCCAGATCGCGCCGGGGCACCAGGCGGCCTGCCACTTCGCGGCACCGCTCGGCGAGGAGCGGACGACGCCGATCGGACACGAGCGGGTCGGCGCCTGACCGAGACCGAGGGGCTGTTCGACGTACCCTCCGACCCCGGACCGACGCCGGCCGGTGGCGGCAGCCTTACCGCGGTGCCAGCGCATGCTCCGCTGGCCGTGAGGATGCGCCCGCGGTCGCTGGACGAGCTCGTCGGGCAGGACCACCTGCTCGCGCCCGGAGCGCCGCTGCGCCGCATGGTCGAGGGCGACTCGGCGATGTCGCTGTTGCTGTGGGGACCTCCGGGGACCGGGAAGACGACGGTTGCGGCGCTGCTCAGTGCCGTGACCGGCCGCCGGTTCGTCGAGGTGTCAGCGGTCTCGGCGGGGGTCAAGGAGGTCCGCGAGGTCCTGACCACCGCTCGTCGTGAGCTCGGTCGCGGCGGTCGGCAGACCGTGATGTTCGTCGACGAGGTGCACCGCTTCAGCAAGACGCAACAGGATGCGCTGCTGCCCGGCGTCGAGAACCGGTGGGTGTCGCTGGTCGCAGCGACCACCGAGAACCCGCACTTCGCGGTGATCTCACCGTTGTTGTCGCGGTCCCTGCTGCTCACGCTGAAGCCGCTCAGCGACCACGACACCACCCGGCTGGTGATGCGTGCGCTGGACGACGAGCGTGGGCTGGGCGGAGCGTTCAGCCTTACCGACGACGCACGAAAACATCTGGTCCGGCTCTCCGGCGGCGATGGTCGACGCGCGCTGACCTATCTGGAGGCTGCCGCCGGTGCAGCACAGGCGCGGGGGTCGGACGTCATCGACGTGGCGACGGCGGCGCTGGCTGTCGACACCGCAGTGGTCCGCTACGACCGGCAAGGCGACCAGCACTACGACGTCACGAGCGCGCTCATCAAGTCGAT
>Ga0183260_10001010_pt1 | contig 23875 bp, 24 predicted proteins | sample AntDrymUQ4972206_2_FD_129768 | JGI IMG/M metagenome (GOLD analysis project Ga0183260, IMG submission 129768) | Polar desert sand microbial communities from Dry Valleys, Antarctica - metaG UQ497 (22.06) (version 2) (version 2) | ecosystem: Environmental > Terrestrial > Soil > Desert | place... | reverse complement strand
CAAGAACAACCTCCAGACCGTCGCCTCTCTCCTGCGCCTGCAGGCGCGCGCCGAAGAAGTTGACCCGCGCAAGGCCCTCGGTGACAGCGTCAACCGGATACTTGCGATCGCCGCCGTCCACGAGGTGCTGACCGAGCACCGCGAGGACGTCGTCGACCTCGCCGAGCTCGTCGACCGCCTCCGGTCGATGCTGGTGCAGAGCCTGGCCGCCGGCAAGGAGGTTCGCGCCGAGGTCTCGGCGGTCGAGCTCGAGGGCCACCGGGCGACGGCGCTCGCGCTCGTCTTCAGCGAGCTCCTCTCGAACGCGCTCGAGCACGGCGGTGACCACGTCTCGATTACGCTTCGTGCCGACGGGGACGACGGTGTCCTCGTGCTCGCCGACGACGGCACGGGCATGCAGGACGCCTCTCATGGGACGGGCCTCCAGATCGTGCTGGCGCTCGTCCGCGACGAGCTCGGGGGCACGCTCTCGCTCGTCGAGGACGACGGCCTGCGTGCGGAGGTGCGGTTCCCCGCCGCCTGACGAACGGAGACCGATCGTGCGCATCCTGATCGCAGAAGACGAGACCATCATTCGTCTCGACCTGCGCGAGCTTCTCGAGAAGGCCGGGTTCGACGTGGTGGCGGAGGCCCGTGACGGGGAGGAGGCGGTCGAGCTCGCCCGGAGCGCGGCACCCGACCTCGCGCTCCTCGACGTAAAGATGCCGAACCTCGACGGGATCGACGCCGCCAGGCGGATCCTCGACGAGCGGCCGATCCCGATCGTCATGGTGACTGCCTACGGCGAGCAGGAGCTCGTCGCGCGCGCGGTCGAGGTCGGCGTCTTCGGCTACCTCGTGAAGCCGTTCCGCGAGTCCGATCTCCTGCCTGCGATCCAGACGGCGCGTGCGCGGCACGAGGAGCTGACCGCGCTCCGAGAGGAGGCCGACTCGCTCGCGGAGGCTCTCGCCGCGCGGAAGTCGATCGAGCGGGCGAAGGGCCTGCTGATGGAGCGCGAGGGGCTGACCGAGCAGGACGCGTTCGCGCGGCTCCGCAAGGCCAGCCAGATCTCCGGTCGGCCGCTCAAGGTCGTTGCGGAGGCGCTCATCGCAACCTTGGACACCCGCTAGGGGACTGGCCCCGAAGGGGCCTGTCCCCCGTGCGACGAGCCATGCCGCTCGCACGACAGTGCCGGTCGCGCGGGGGTCAGTCCCCTTCGGGGACAGACCCCGGGCTGACCCTCAGGACGTGGAGAGCAGGCGCTCGTCCTCGCGGCGGCGCTGGGTGCGGCGGGCGACCCACGCGCCGATCGCCAGGAGGACGAACGGGCCGGCGACGACCGCGACGTAGAGCAGCGCGATCGCCTCCCAGGCGAGGATGTCCACCGTTCGATCGACGGCCTGGTCGAAGCGCGACGGCGTCGCCGGGATCGCGGCTGCGTCCTCGGTGCGGAGCGAGAGCGAGATCGTCGCAAGGCTCGCCTCGCGGTCGACGGCGGTGGCCTGGGCGCGGACGTCGGCGAGCTCGCGCTGCGCCGAGGCGCGGCGGGCGTTGAGTGTCGCGCGGAGCTCGGGCGCGAGGTCGTCGGCCCGGAGACGGGCCGTGAGCCGCGCGATCTGCTCTCGCAGCGTCGCCTCGCGCTGCTCGAGGCTCGAGACCTGGTCACCGAGATCGTCGATCTGCACCTGCTGGCCGACGATCGTGCCGAGCCCCGAGAGTCGGACGAGCGCGTCCTGAACCTTTGCGGTGGGGACGCGGACGACGAGCGACGCCGCGCCCGTCTGCTCGGAGGTGCCGAAGGAGGTCGAGACCGCGTAGCCACCGAGCGAGCGGACGATCGAGAGCGCCTCCTGGGTTGCGTCCGAGAGACCGTCCGCGTCCCGCACCTCGAGCTGGAGCTCGGCGCTGTAGCGCTGCGGCCGTCCGACGGTCGGGCCGACAGCGGACGTGCCGGCCGGGCCCGCCCGGTTCTTGAGCGCCTCGCGGCTCGTGTCGGCAGCCGCTTCCGGCGCCTGGCCGACGGTCGGCGGCACCGTTGTCCCGAACGCCTGGTCGTCGCGCAAGCGCGAGCCTGCCTCCTGCACCGAGGTCGGCTGCGAGACGCCGATCGCGATCGCGGAGACCATCGCGAGTGCGCCGGCAGCGGGCAGCGCGAGGAGGAGCCGCCGCCGGCCTCGGAGCCGGTCGAGCAGCGAGGGGGCGGCCGCCGGCGGGCGCGTCGCGAGCGCCTGCACCTGGAGGCGCAGCGCGTCGCTTGCCTGGGGCCGGGTCACGCGCAGCTCGTCGACGATCTCGGTCACGTTCATCCCTCGTTCACCTTCTCCTCGAGTCGCTTGAGAGCCCGGCTGAGCCGGGTGGAGACCGCGGTGGGGGTGATGCCGAGGACGCGCGCGGTCGCGTCGCCGTCGAGCTCGAGCACGATCCGGAGGGCGAGCACCTCACGCTCGCCGGCACTCAGCGCTGCGAGCGCAGCCTCGAGCGTGGGTGAGAGACCTTCGACGAACACCTCGTCGACGCGCTCCGGCTGTGCCGCAGCCTCCTCGCGCCTCCGGCGGCGGGACTCTGCGCGGAACCAGTCGAGCGCGGTCGTCCGCGCGATCCCGAGTAGCCAGGTGCGGGCGGTGCCGCGGGCCGGGTCGAAGCGGCCCCACAGACGCAGTGCCTTCTCGAACGTCGAGCTCGCGAGGTCTTCCGCCGTCTCGCGGTCGCGGGTCAGGTAGAGGAGATAGCCGAGCACGTCGTCGAGATGCGCCTCGGCCGCGTCCGCGAGCGTGCGCGGCTCCCGGGTCGCGAGGGGGTGCTCGAGCGTCATCGCCTCCACGCCCTCTGTACGCCGCCTGCCATCCCGCGTGTCACACGGTCATTGTGGGCGGGCGGACAACGCTTGTGTTACTTCGACACAAGCGTTGTCCGGCGTGGGGTCGGTCGGAGAGTCGCATAGCTGGGAATCGATACAGAGTTGGCACACCTACGGGCGCGACGCGCGGTCACGATGGGTGGATGCGATTCGCGGCCAAGATGGATCCCCGCTTACGGCGTTGCCTCCGGCGTCTCCGGCTCGACCGGCCCGCTGCGGAGACGGCGAGAGAGGTCGGAGCCTACGCGAGCTTCCTCGGGATCCTGCGTCCGAGCTACGGATGTCTGCGGCGGCACATCGCCGACGAGGTCGTTCGGCGCGCCGAGCGCGACGCAGCGCTCGAGACCGCGGCAGCGCTGTCGTTCACTCGCATCGTGGTGCCGACGACCGAGGGTGTTGCCCACCACTACCGTAAGGGCGTCGAACGCCGACTGGGCGGCTGACAACGCTTGTGTTGAAGTAACACAAGCGGCGTTTCGCCGGCCGCCGACGGGTGTCCTCTCGCAGGTACCTGGCTCGCGGCAGACGGTCGGCCGCCCACTCGAGTCGTCCCGTCTCCTTGCCGGGGGTCGAGGTTCACGGTCGTGCCGCTGGCTGAGCTGGCGGTCACCCGGCCGGCGGTGCGACGGCGTCCTCCTCATCCGATGCCGTCTGGGCCTCCGCGAAGAGCACCTCCCACCGGGCGAGGAGCTGGTCGAGCTCCTCGCGGCCCGCGGTGTAAGAGGCGAGGAGGTTCATGTCCGTCCAGCTCTCGGCGAGCCGGCGCTCGAGCTCGGCGACGTGCTCCTCGAGCGAGGCGATCCGCTTCTCGACCAGCTCGAGCTCCGTCGGCCCTTGTCGGGTAGCTCGCTTTGCTCGCACAGGCTTGGCAGCCGGTCTAGCCGGGATCGGAGCTTGCTCCGCTGCCCGCTCGCGCACGAGGTCGGCCCAACCGCCGTCGGTCGAGCGCAGCCCGAGCTCCTGCACGGAGACGATCCGGTCGGGTACCGCGTCGAGCACCGCCCGGTCGTGCGAGACGAGCAAGACGGTGCCGGGAAACGCCTCCAGTGCCGCCTCGAGCGCCTCGCGGCTTTCGAGGTCGAGGTGGTTCGTGGGCTCGTCGAGGACGAGAAGGTTCGCGCCGGAGGCGACGACCAGCGCGAGCGCAAGCCGCCGCCGCTCGCCGCCGGAGAGGACGGTGACGGACTTCTCGTGGGTCTCCCAGCCCGAGAAGAGGAAACGGCCGAGCAGGTTCTGTGCCTGCGGGCGCGGCAGGCCGGTCTCTGCTGCGGCGATGTCGAGGATCGAGCCCCGATCGGGAAGCTCCGCCTCGTGCTGCGAGAAGTACGCGGGCACGACGCCGTGACCGAGCTTGATCCTCCCCTCGTCGGGCTCGCGGTGGCCGAGGAGCGTCTCCAGCAGGGTCGTCTTGCCCGATCCGTTCGGGCCGACGAGCGCCACGTGCTCTCCACGCTCGAGCACGAGCGACGCCCCCTCGAGGAGGAGCTTGTCACCGGCCGACACCACGAGGTCGTCCGCCTCGAGCACGATCCGCCCGGTGCGGGCCGGCTTGAGGAACTCGAACCCGAGCGTGCGACGCTTCTTCGTCAGGGACTCGAGCTCCCTCGCGGCCGTCTTCCGCTCCTGCTCGAGACGGCCGATCTGCGTGAGCTTCGCCTGTGCCTGCTTCGCCTTCGACTTCTTGGCGCGAAACCGGGTCACGAAGCGCTCGAGCCGCTCGATGTCGTCGCTCACGCGGTCGAGCTGGGTCGCCGCGGCGGAGGCGCGCGCAGCCTTCTCGCGCCGCCAGGCATGCCACGGCCCGTCGAAGAAGAGCGGCTTCGGGCCGCCAAGCTCGAGCACGCCGGTCGTGACCGCCTCGAGGAACCATCGGTCGTGCGCGACGAGAATCACCGCGGCGTCGAGCGAGGTCAGCTCGCGCTCGAGCCACTCGAGGCTCCCGACGTCGAGGTGGTTCGTCGGCTCGTCGAGGAGCAGCAGGTCCGGGTCTGCCGCGAGCGCCCGGGCGAGCGAGGCCCGGGTCAACTCGCCGCCCGAGAACGTGTCGAGCGGCCGGTCGAGGTCGTCGTCGCGGAAACCGAGGCCGCGGAGCACTGCCGCTGCGCGGTCGCGCCACCCCCAGCCGCCCGCGTGCTCGAGCCGCGCCTGCGCGACGCTGTACCGCCGAAGCGTCGCCTCGGCGTGGTCGCCGCCCGCCATCGCCTGCTCGAGCCGCGTGAGCTCGGCCTCGATCTCGACGAGGTCGGTCGCGCCCGAGAGGGAGTACTCGCGCAGGCTCAGCCCGCGGCCCCTGGGTGGGCGCTGGTCGTGGAGCGCGATCCGCGTGTCCTTCGCGAACGCGAGCTCGCCGCCCTGGAGCGACGTCTCTCCCATGAGCGCTCGGAGAAGCGTCGTCTTCCCCGCCCCGTTTGCGCCCGCGAGCGCGAGCCGGTCGCCGCGGCGCACGCGGAACGAGACCCCGTCGAAGAGCGGGTCGCCGGAGAACTCCTTGCGAAGCCCGGATGCCATGACGACGGCCACGGGCAAAGGATCGCGGAGATGCGCAAGCCGCGGGACGACATCTCATCCTCGGGCCGTCCCACGCCGATGAGAAGAGGGTGAACGTTGCCCTCGGGCGCCTGCTCAGCGCTGCCGTCGCGCTCGGGCTCGTGGTCTCGCGGCGGATCGCCGAGGCCCACGGCGGGGCACTCGACCTCGTCTCGGGCTCGGGCCAGGGGGCGACGTTTCGGCTCCTGCTGCCGCTCGCACACACGGCGCCCTCGCGAGACAGCCCGGTCTCAAGGGCCGGGCCGGGGACGCCGATAGCTCGAACGGGTGACCGTGAACGTTGACCCGCCGCTCGTGCTCGTCGCCGACGACGACCCGGACATTCTCGACCTGGTCCGGTACCGGCTCGAGCGCTCCGGCTACGCGGTCGCGACTGCGACAGACGGCGCCGAGGCGGTGAGGCTCGCGGGCGAGCTCGACCCTGCGCTTGCCGTCCTCGACGTGATGATGCCCGCGCTCAACGGATTCGAGGCCACGCGTGCGCTGCGCGACGACCCCCAGACCGCCCGGATCCCCGTCATCCTCCTGACGACGAAGGCCCAGGAGGAGGACGTCCAGGAGGGCTTTGCGAGCGGTGCCGACGACTATCTGAGGAAGCCCTTCAGCCCGCGCGAGCTCTCGGCGCGCGTTCAGGCGATTCTCGGCCGGCGGTAGCGATGCTCGAGGCGCTCGGCATCGCCGCGCTGACGCTCGCCGTCCTCAGCACGATCTTCCTCGTCGCCCTCGTCCTGCGGCGCACCTCCGTCGCGCGCGAGGAGCGTCGGCGGCTCCAGGCGGAGCGCCGGCTTCGCTCGCTCGCGCTCGACATCGTCGGTGGCGAGGAGATCGACGTCTCCGGGCTCGCGACGGAAGAGCTCGCGATCCTCGCCGAGGTGATCGGCAGGCTCTCGCGGAACCTGAGCGGCGACGCACGACGGCGGATCAGCGCGTACTTCGCCGGGACGAGCGCGTTTGCGACGGAGCTGCGATCGCTGGGAGACCGACGGGCCTGGCGGCGCGCGACGGCCGCCTATCGCCTCGGCGACATGGCGTGTGACGATGCCGTCCCTCGCCTGATCCGCTCGCTGAACGACCGGGATGCGGACGTCCGCTCGGCGACGGCGCGCAGCCTCGGACGCCTCCAGGCGCACGAGGCGACCGAGCCACTGCTGCTCTCGCTCGTCGTCGGCGTCGTGCCACGGGCGATCGCCTTCCGCGCAATCCTCGACATCGGCGCGACGGCGCTGCCGGGGCTCCACCGACTGGCACGCTCGAGCGACGCAGCCGTCCGCGCGGGCGCGATCGAGCTGATCGGCTGGCTCGGCGACGCCTCGGACGCCGAGCTGCTCGTCGGCGCGATGAACGACTCGGCGGCCGAGGTGCGCGCGAGAGCGGCGGGCGCGCTTGGCCGCCTCGCCGAAGACGAGGGTGCGACGGCGCTGACGGACGCGCTCGACGACCGCATCTACTTCGTGCGGCTCCACGCTGCACGCGCTCTCGGACAGGTCGGCGAGCGGGAGGCGGTGCCGCGCCTGCTGCAGCAGGCGCGAGAGGATCGTTTCGAGGCCGCCCGGGCGGCTGCCGAGGCCATCTCTCGGATCGACCCGCAGGCGCTCCTCGCCGCCGCCGAGCTGCCCGATGCCGGCCCCCATCTTCACGAAGCCGCGGACCTTCTCAAGGCATGAGCTACCTCCACGATCTCGCCGTCTTCCTCGCCGCGGTCACACTGACGTACTTCGCGGCGCTGAACCTCATCTACCTCGCGTTCACCGCCATCGCGTGGCGGAGCCTCGTCGAGCACCTGCGGGCGCGCGGGCACGCCCCGGACGACGAGGTGTTCACGTCGCCCGTGACGCCGCCCGTCTCGGTGCTCGTCCCCGCCTACAACGAGGGACCGACGATCGTCGAGAGCGTCCACTCGCTTCTCTCGCTCCGATACCCGCAGCACGAGGTGATCGTCGTCAACGACGGTTCGTCCGACGACACGCTCGAGCGCCTGAAGACGGAGTTCGACCTCGTCCCAGTCCGCAAGGCGCTCCGGTTCCTCCTCCCGACCGCGCCGATCCGGGGGGCTTACGTCTCCCGCCGGCACCGGAACCTCTGGATCGTCGACAAAGAAAACGGCGGCAAGTCCGACGCGTTGAACGCCGCGGTCAACGCGTCGCGGTATCCGTACGTCTGCGCGATCGACGCCGACGCGATTCTCGAGGAGGACGCGCTGCTACGAGTCGCGCGGCCCATCATCGACGAGCCCGAGGTCGTCGTCGCGGCGGGCGGGATCGTCAGGATCGCGAACGGCTGCCGGATCGACCACGGTCGCGTGCTGGACGTGCGCCTGCCGCGCAGCCGGCTCGCGACGCTCCAGGTGCTCGAGTACTTCCGTGCGTTCCTCATCGGTCGCGTCGGCTGGAGTCGGATGAACGCCCTCCTGTCCATCTCGGGAGCCTTCGGGATGTTCCGCCGCTCGCTCGTCGAGACGGTCGGGGGCTACTCTCGCGACACCGTCGGCGAGGACATCGAGCTCGTCGTGAAGCTCCACCGCCACATGCGCGAGCGCGACGAGCGCTACCGCATCGAGTTCGTTCCCGACCCGGTCTGCTGGACCGAGGCGCCCGAGACGCTGGCGCAGCTCTCGCGCCAGCGCAGACGATGGCACCGAGGACTGGGCGAGACGTTGTGGCGCCACAAGCCGCTCGCCGGCAACCCACGCTACGGCTGGCTCGGCACCGCGGCCGTGCCGTACTTCCTCTTCTTCGAGTTCGTCGGCCCCGTGATCGAGCTCCTCGGGCTCCCGGCGATCCTCGTCTGGTGGATCTTCGGCGAGCTCTCGGTGCTCTTCCTCGTCGGGTTCTTCGTCGTGGCCGTGCTGCTCGGCATCCTCCTGAGCCTCGCCGCGCTCACGCTCGAGGAGCACAGCTTCCGGCGGCACCGCGAGGGACGCGAAATCGCGCGCCTGATCGGGTTCTCGCTCGTCGAGAACATCGGATACCGGCAGCTGCTCGCGTTCTGGCGCTTCGTGGCGTTCTTCGACCTCGCGCGCGGCCGCAACGACTGGGGCGAGATGAACCGCAAAGGCTTCGCGACGATCAAAGAGGCTCCACTCCCGCCAACCTGAGTGCGGCCGGGCAATGGCCGGGTATACCTCCAGCCATGGCATCCCAGGAGATCGTCGTCGTCGGAGGCGGCCTTGCCGCGGGCAAGCTGGCCGCCGCCTACAGAGAGGCGGATGGTGAGGGCGACCTCACGATCGTCTCGACCGAGCCGGACCCGCCGTACAACCGGCCGCCGCTGACGAAGGGGCTCCTGCGCGGCGAGCAGGAGCGCGAGAGCACCTACGTCATGGAGCAGGAGGAATGGGACGACGCGGTCGTCGAGCTGCGGCTCGGGACGACCGTCGAGGCCCTCCACCCGGACGAGCACGAGATCGAGCTCGAAGGCGGCGAGCGCCTCGGCTACGGCACGCTCGTCGTCGCGACCGGCGCGCGGCCGCGGGTGCTGTCGACGCCTGGCGCGGATCTCGTCGGCGTCCACACCTACCGGACGCTCGAAGACGCCGAGACCGTGAGCCGCGCGGCAGAGGAGGCGCACTCCGCGCTCGTGATCGGCGGGAGCTTCATCGGGGCGGAGGTGGCAGCGTCCCTCCGGATGAAAGGCCTCGATGTGACGCTTGTCGAGCTCGGGCCTCTGCTCATGCCGCAGCTCGCGTGCCCCGAGCTCTCGGCCGAGCTCGCGGAGCTCTACCGCGAGCAGGGCGTCGAGGTGCTGCTCGAGGCGGAGCTCGAGGAGCTGACGGGGAACGGCAAGCTCCTCACCGGCGGGCGGCTCGGAGACGGACGCACGATCGAGGCGTACCTCGCAGTCGTCGGCGTGGGTGTCGAGCCGAACGTCGAGCTCGCAGAGGCCGCCGGCGCGACCGTCGACAACGGCATCGTCGTCGACGAGCAGTTTCGCTCCTCGCTCGACGACGTGTACGCCGTGGGTGACGTCGCGCGGTACCCGGACACCACCTCGGGGCGCCTCCGGCGCATCGAGCACTGGTCGGCGGCGTCCGCCCAGGGCGGCCACCTCGGCCGGCAGCTCGCCGGGGCTCGGCAGCCCTACGACGAGCTGCCGGCCTTCTTCACGCAGCTCTTCGACACGAAGCTGCAGGTGCTCGGCGACGTCGAGGCCGCGGCGGAGTGCGTCCTTCGGGGATCGCTCGCCGAAGGCAGGCTGATCGGCTTCCACCTCACCGACAAGGGCCAGCTCGTCGGCGCGATCGTCCACGGCCAGTCCGCCGATCTCGTCGCCGAGCTCGGCGACCTGATCCGGCAGAAGCCGACCGTGGAGGATCCGACGCGGCTGCTCGACGACAACCTGCGGCCTGCCGAGGCGGTCGCAGGGTAGGTGCAAGAGCAGGTGTCCGACCTGAAGTCGGACACCGAGTCGGACAGCTGCGCTCTACGCGGGTGCCCCCGTCCGCACGGCCGCTCGAGCCGCCTCGACGATGTGCGCCGCATCGATCTTCGCCGCCGCGAGGAGCTCCGCCGGCGGGCCGGACTGCGGCAGCTCTCGCACCGCGAGGCGCGTGACCGGCGTCGCGACCCCATGATCGGCGAGCGCGGCGAGCACCGCCTCGCCGAGACCACCCTCCGGGCGATGATCCTCGACGGTGACGATCGGTATCCGCAGGTCGGCGAGCGTCGCGCCGTCGATCGGCTTGACCGAGTAGCAGTCGACGACGCGCGCCTCGATGCCCTCGCCGGCGAGCGTCTCCGCGGCGGCGAGCGCCTCGTGCAACGTGATCCCCGCCGCCACGAGCGCGACGTCGTCGCCCTCGCGCAGCGTCTTCGACCCACCGACCGGGAACTCCTCGTCAGCGTCGTAGACGACCTCGGTGTCGCCGCGCGTCGTGCGCAGGTACGAGATGCCCTCGAGGTCGGCCATGGCGCGGACGAGCGCCGCGGTCTGGTTCCCGTCGCATGGATAGAGCACCGTCGAGCCGTTCAGCGCGCGGAACGCGGCAATGTCCTCGAGCCCCATCTGGGAGGGGCCGTCCTCGCCGATCGAGACGCCCGCGTGCGAGCCGCAGAGCCGCACCGTTGCCTGGCTGACGACCGCCATCCGGACGAAGTCGTAGGCCCGCGAGAGGAATGCCGCGAAGGTCGAGCAAAACGGCTTCCAGCCGAGCACCTGGAGACCGACGGCCGCCGCGACCATCTGCTGCTCGGCGATGTACATCTCGAGGAACCGCTCGGGGTGCGCGTCCTTGAAGAGCTCGGCGTAGGTCGAGTTCGACACCTCGCCGTCTAGCACGACGACCTTTGCGTCGTCGCCGCCGAGGCCGGCGAGCGCCTCGCCGTAGGCCTTCCGGGTCGAGACCTTCGAGCCGAGCTCGTAGCTCGGCCATTCGCCGCCCGTCGCCTCGAAGACGTGCGGCTCGCCAGCGGCGGGCTTCGCGACGTCGACGATCAGGTTGCGGAGGCCGCCGAGCTCGTCGACGGCCTCTTCGGCGACGGCCTTGCCGTGCCAGCCGTTCTCGTTCTCGACCTTCGAGTACCCCTTGCCCTTCACCGTCCGCGCGACGATCGCCGTCGGGCGGTCGCTCGCCTCCGCCTCGCGGTAGGCGGCGTCGATCGCTCCGACGTCGTGGCCGTCTACCTCGATCGCCTGCCAGCCGAACGCCTCGAAGCGGCGTGTGAAGACTGAGAGATCCCAGCCGTGCATCGTCTCGCCGCGCTGGCCGAGGCGGTTGACGTCGACGATCGCCGTCAGGTTCGCGAGCTCGTAGAACGCGGCGTGCTCGGCCGCCTCCCACATCGAGCCCTCGGCCATCTCGCTGTCACCGCAGATCACCCACACCCGGAACGGCAACTGATTGAGCCGTTTTCCGCCGATCGCCATCCCGACACCGACCGGAAGACCCTGGCCGAGCGACCCGGTCGCGACGTCGACCCAGGGCAGCACCGGGGTCGGGTGGCCCTGGAGGCGCGAGCCGAACTGCCGGTAGGTGCCGAACTCCTCCTCGGTGAGCGCTCCGGCGGCGCGGAAGAGGCCGTAGACGAGCGGCGAGGCATGACCCTTCGAGAAGACGAGCCGGTCGTTCCTCGGGTCGTGCGGCGCGTCGAAGTCGTAGCGGAAGTGCGCAGCGAGGAGCACGGCGGCGAGGTCGGCCGCCGACATCGACGAGGTCGGATGCCCGGAGCCCGCCTTGGCGCTCGCCCGTACCGCGTCGACTCGCAGCTGCTGTCCCAGTTCCTGCCAGAGCTCGCGCTCGTCCATGTCGCCAACCCCCGTGTCGCCTACCGCCGTGTCGCCAACTGCCATAGTCACTCTCCTCGCGCTATCCCGATCGGCTGATTGCGTAACGTAGCGAGGCATGAGGGTCGCGGTCGGGTTCGACCACCGGGGCGTCAAGCTCCGCGAGCCGGTGCTCGAGGCGCTCGCGGCCGACGGGCACGACGCGGTCGACCTCGGCGTGGAGTCGGGCGAGACGCGGGTCGACTATCCCGTCAAGGCGGCGGAGGTCGGGAGCGCGGTCGTCGATGGTCGGGCCGACCGCGGGATCCTCGTCTGCGGCTCGGGCGTCGGCGCGTCGATCGCCGCGTGCAAGCTGAAGGGGATCCGCGCGGCGATCTGCCACGACGCATACTCCGCCCATCAAGGTGTCGAGCACGACGACATGAACGTGCTCTGCCTCGGCTCGGAGATCGTGGGGCCGTCGCTTGCCCGCGAGCTCGTGCGCGCGTTTCTCGCGGCACGGTTCGCGGCAGAAGCGCGATATCTGGAACGCTTGGAGATGGTCGAGGAACTGGAGGCGAGAGGACATGGCTAGATCGCGACTGCACGAGCTCTCCGAGGAGGGCGTGAGTGTTTGGATCGACTCGCTCTCACGAGAGATGCTCGAGACGGGTGAGCTCGCACGGCTGATCGAGGAGGACGCCGTCGTCGGGGTGACGTCGAACCCGACGATCTTTCAGAAGGCGCTCGCCGAGGGCGACTGGTACGACCAGCAGCTCTCTGGCATCGAAGGCGTCGACGACGCGACCGAGCTCTTCGTCGCGCTCGCGCAGGAGGACATCCGCGACGCGTGCGATCTGCTCGGGCCCGTCTGGCAGCGAACGCACGGGGTCGACGGCTACGTCTCGCTCGAGGTCGACCCGACCCTTGCGTACGACCGCGAGGCGACCTACGAGCAGGCGATGCGCTTCCACGAGGCGGTCGACCGCAAGAACCTGTTCGTGAAGATCCCCGCCACCGAGCCGGGACTCGGGGCGATCGAGGACTGCATCGCCGCGGGCCGCTCGATCAACGTGACGCTCGTCTTCTCGCTCGAGCGGTATGCGGCCGTCGTCGAGGCGTATCTGCGCGGGCTCGAGCGCCTCGCGAAGGACGGCGGCGACCTCGGGGCCGTCGCGTCGGTTGCGTCGTTCTTCGTCTCGCGGGTCGACACCGAGGCCGACCGGCGGCTCGAGGGTGCGGGTCGCCAGGATCTCGGCGGCAAGCTCGCGATCGCGAACGCGAAGCTCGCCTACGCGCACTGGCGCGAGGCGTTCTCGGGGCCGCGCTGGGATGCGCTCGCCGAGCAGGGTGCGCGGCCGCAGCGCTGTCTCTGGGCGTCGACCTCGACGAAGAACCCCGCCTACCGCGACGTCCTGTACGTCGAGGAGCTCGTCGGCCCCGACACCGTCAACACGATGCCCGCGGAGACGATCGCCGCCTTCCAGGATCACGGCGAGGTCAAGGGGCCGACGCTCACAGAAGGGCTCGACGAGGCGCGCGCGTTGCTCGACGAGCTCGCCGCGGCCGGGGTCGACTACGACGACGTGGTGGAGACGCTCGAGCGAGAGGGCGTGCAGAAGTTCTCGGACTCGTTCGCGGAGTTGCTCGAGGGGATCGAGACCAAGCGCCGAGCGACAGCGGCGCGCTGAGTGGCGACCACCCGGGCGAACCCGCTCGAAGAGGGTCTGGGGATCCGGCGCACGCCGGATCCCTGTGCGCTCGTCATCTTCGGCGCCTCGGGCGACCTGACCCAGCGCAAGCTCTTCCCCGCGCTCTACTCACTCGCGTACCGGCGGCTGCTCCCGGAGAGCTTCGCGGTCGTCGGGGTCGCGCGCACCGAGCACACCGACGCCGAGTTCGAGGCGACGATGAAGGACGCCGTCAAGCGGCATGCCCGCGACCCGTTCGTGCAGGGCGTCTGGGACCGGCTCACCGCCGGGCTGCGCTACGTCTCGGCCGACTTCGCGGACGAGGCTGCTGAGGACGAGCTCGACCGCGTGATCGGCGAGCTCGAGCGGAGCCGCGGGCTCGACGGAAACCGCGTGTACTACCTCGCGATCCCGCCGCAGGCCTTCGAGGTGAGCGTCAAGGAGATCGGTGAGCGTCAGGATCACGACGGATGGACGCGCGTGATCGTCGAGAAGCCGTTCGGTCACGACGCGGCCTCTGCGAAGCGCCTCAGCGACGTGCTCCACGAGTGGTTCCCCGAGGAGCAGATCTTCCGGATCGACCACTACCTCGGCAAGGAGACCGTCCAGAACATGCTCGCGCTGCGGTTCGCGAACGGCATCTTCGAGCCCGTCTGGAACCGGCAGTTCATCGACCACGTGCAGATCACGGTGGCGGAGTCGATGGGGATCGAGGGCCGGGCCGGCTTCTACGAGAGCGCGGGCGCAACCCGCGACGTCTTCCAGAACCACCTGCTTCAGCTTCTCGCGCTCACCGCCATGGAGCCGCCGATCGACTTCACCGCGGACGCCGTCCGGACCGAGAAGGTGAAGGCGCTTCGCTCGCTGCACACGCCGGACCCGAAGTCGGTCGTTCGCGGTCAGTACGGCACAGGCTGGGTCGAGGCGCAGGAGGTGCGCGGCTATCGCGAGGAGGAGGGGGTCGCCGGTGGCTCGCTGACTGAGACGTTCATCGCGGCGAAGCTCTACGTCGACAACTGGCGCTGGGCGGACACGCCGTTCTACGTGCGTGCCGGCAAGCGGCTCGCACGGCGCGAGACGACGATCGCGATCCAGTTCCAGCGCGCCCCTCACCCACCGTTCGAGGCGATCGCGGGCGACGGGCTGCGACCGAACGTCCTTCTGATCAACGTCCAGCCCGACGAGGGCGTCTCGCTCGCGATCGGTGCGAAAGTGCCCGGGGCCGGCATGTCGATCCGCACGGTGCACATGGACTTCCTCTACGGCGGTGCGTTCCGCGAGGGCCTGCCGGAGGCGTACGAGCGGCTGATCCTCGACGCGATGCTCGGTGACGCGACGCTCTTCACCCGCGAGGACGAGGTCGACGAGCAGTGGAAGCTCGTCGACGCGATCGTCGGCCCGTGGGAGCGCGACCGGCCGACGTTCCCCGACTACGCCGCCGGCACGTGGGGCCCGCGCGCCGCGGACGAGCTCCTCCAGCGCGACGGCCGCTCGTGGCGGAGGCATTAGGCGGTGTCAGACACCCGACGGCCGAGCGGAGTGGGCTCGGCGTCCGGAGCGTGGGCCGACCCGGGCGGCTCTGCGAACCGAGACCCTGCGCGCCAGGGCATGTCGGCAGGCATCGAGCCTTGTGGACAGATCGGTGCAGTCTTGACACGCGTTGGCGCTAACCGAAAACGGTGTCTGACACCGGTTGTCTCCCGGGGAAGACCTGGCGCGCGATCGGTACCGGACACGCCCGAGCGAGCGACGGCGACCGGCTGGCGATGAGCATCATCGCCGAGGTCGAGCGCCAGCTCGCGGACGCGCGCGGGCGCGAGCAGGAGGACGCGGTTCCCGAGCTCCGCGCGAGCACGATGACGCACGTCGTCTGGGCGCCGCCGGAGTGGCTCGCGCGGGCGCACCGGGTGCTCGCGGGGCTCGAGGATCGGCACCCGGCACGGACGATCCTCCTCGTCCCGAAGCCGACCGGCGTCGCGAAGGTGACGGCGAAAGTCGTCGTGCGCGACTTCGACGGCGCCGACGGGCGCGAGGTGCTCTCGGAGGTCGTCGAGTTCCGGCTCCACGGCGCCTCCGCCCGCCACCCGGGCTCGCTCGTCCTGCCGCTCCTCATTTCCGACCTGCCCGCCTTCTGCCGCTGGCGCGGCGAGCCACCGTGGGGCGGCGAGGCGCTCGCCGAGCTCGTCGCAGCGTGCGACCGCCTCGTCGTCGACTCGTCCGAGTGGCCCGCGCCTGCGCGGCGCTATGGCCGGCTCGCGGGGCTCTTCGACCGGATCGCCGTCTCGGACCTCGCGTGGCGGCGCGGCCTCCCCTCGCGTATCGCGCTCGCAGGGCTCTGGCCCGGCATCCGGCGCGCCGAGCACCTTGTCGTCGAGGGACCGGAGGCGGACGCGGAGCTGCTCGCGGGCTGGCTGCGGTCGCGGCTGCATCGGCCGATCAGGCTCACGCGCCACAAGGCGGGACGGCTGCTGGGCATGACCCTGGACGGCGAGCGCATCGCGATCGCGGCAGGGCCGCGACCGAGCCCGAGCGAGCTGCTCTCCGCCGAGCTCGACACGCTTCTGCGAGACCCCGTCTACGAGGAGGCCGTCCTCGCGGTCAGCCGTGCAGGCCGAGGAGCAGCTCGTGGAGGTGCCCGTTCGACGACACCGCGCTCCCCCCGTCGGAGCGGGCAACCCCCTCGGCGTCGGTGAAGCGGCCCCCTGCCTCCTCGACGACGAGTTGCACCGCGGCGAGGTCCCAGAACGTCACGCCAAGCTCGTCGATCGCGCCGTCGAGCGCGCCCTCCGCGACGAGCACGTGCTGCCAGAAGTCCCCGAGCGCACGAAGGTGCCAGGCCTCACGCGCCCGCGGAGGCACGGGCCGTCCGAGCGCGACGCTCAGCGACGCGTCCTCGAGGCGCGCGACGGCCGAGACGCGGATCCGCTCGCCGTTCGCATACGCGCCCTCGCCGCGCGCTGCCCACCAACGCCGGCCGAGCGCGGGCGCCGAGACAACGGCGGCCTCGAGCCGACCGTCGATCGCGAGCGCGAGGAGCGTCGCCCAGACCGGGACACCGCGCGCGTAGTTGCGTGTTCCGTCGATGGGGTCGATCACCCAGCGTCGTCGGCCCGACCCGAGCTCCCCTTCTTCCTCGCCGAGGATCGCGTCCTCGGCCCGCTCCTGCGCGAGGATCGCGCGGAGCTCGGCCTCGACCTCGCGGTCGGCCTCCGTGACGGGCGACTGATCCTGCTTCGTCTCGACGACGAGGTCGAGGGCCCGGAACCGAGCGAGTGAGATCGCGTCGGCGGTGTCTGCGAGCCGCAGAGCAAGCTCGAGGTCGGCGCTCAGGTTCGGGGCCGGCCCTCGTCGTAGTCCTTCACCCACGAAGGTGGCGGCATGCCTCCGCCACTTGCGTCGTCGCCCCGCTTCCCGATGTCGCCCATGTTCGCGGACGCCATCGCGTCCGTCGAGTCGAGCGGGCGCTTGCGGCCGTGGGAGTACTCACTGCGGTCGAGGGGCCTGAGACCGCGAAATCGTGCGATGAGCTGTCGCAGCCGACCCATGCTTGCCAGCCTAGCCCTAGTCGAGCTGGAGATACAGGAGCGCGACGAGGAACGAGCCGGCGAAGAGCACGAGGAAGAGCGCGAAGAGCGCGAGGCCGAGGCGCATGTTCTTCCGCTCGAGCTCCGGCGGGAGCATCAGAGGATCACCGGGTCGACTGCCGCCGCGACGAAGAGCAGCGCGAGGTACGCGAGCGAGTAGTGGAAGAGGACGACCGCGTTCCGCCTCGTCGTGTCGACCCGCAGGCGCTGCGCGAGCAGGACGAGGTAGCCGCCGAGGAGCGCCGCGGCGACGGTGTAGAGGAGGCCGAGCCAGAGCCCGACGACGAGCGTGAACCCGACGAGTGCGACCGAGTAGAGGAGGATCTGGCGCGTCGTCTCCTCCTCGCCGCGCGTGCCCGGGAGCATGGGCACGCCCGCGGCCCGGTAGTGCTCCTTCAGCATGAGGGCGAGCGCCCAGAAGTGCGGGGGCGTCCAGAGGAAGACGATCAGGAAGAGCCAGAGCGCGGGCAGCGCGAGGCTCCCCGTCGCCGCCGCGTAGCCGACGAGCGGTGGTACCGCCCCGGCTGCGCCGCCGATCACGATGTTCCGGTCGGTCGACCGTTTGAGGTAGCCGGTGTAGACGACGACGTAGAAGAGATTGCCGACGAGGGCGAGCACGGCCGTGAGGACGTTCACCGTCGTCGCGAGGAGCGCGAACGAGAGCGCGGAGAGCGCGAGCCCGAACTCGAGCGCGCGCGGTGCGGGCACCCGGCCGGAGGCGACCGGTCGCCCGGCCGTGCGCTCGCCCATCAGGCGGTCGATGTCGCGGTCGAGCACGTGGTTCAAGGCACTCGCACCCCCGCAGGCGAGCGCGAGCCCGACTAGCATCGCCACGAGCGCCATGCGGTCGGGGACACCGCCGACGCCGACGAACATCCCGGCCGCGCCCGTGAGCAGCAGGAGCGACATGATGCGGGGCTTCGTCAGCGTCACGTAGTCGCGCCACGGCCCGAGCTCGAGCGGGGCGCCGCGGAACGACACCACGAGCAGGACGAGCGTCGAGGCGAGCGCGCCGCCGGCCGCGGCGACGTGCAACGCGAGCGACCAGTCGCTCCCGGCCCACGCTACGAGGCCTCCCGAGGCGATGGCGACCAGCATCGCGAGTGTCGCTGCAGCGGCCGGAACCACGAGTCGTGGATATGCGACGAACGAGCTGGCGAGCGCTGCCGCGAGCAGCGGCAGCGCGACGACCGCTGCGCCCCAATGGACGTTGCCCAGCTCGAGGGCCGCACTCGCGACGACGAGCGTCGCCGCGAGCGCTGCGCCAACGACCGTCAGTCGGAAGAACGGGCCGGGTGCGCTCCCGGTTCTCACGACGAGGCCTGCCGCTCGGCCAGCCTGCGGCGGAGGTCGCGGAGCGGTCTCGGGCTCGTCACGTACGGCACCTCGTCGAAGTTGTGCGCGGGAGGCGGCGAGGTGGTGTACCACTCGAGCGTGTTCGCCTGCCACGGGTCGTTGCCCGCGCGGCGACCGTTGCGGCTCCGCCAGAGGTTGTGGACGAAGACGAGGATCCCGACGCCCATCACGAACGAGCCGATCGTCGAGACCATGTTGTAGGCCTCGAAGAACGTTCCCTCGTCGTACGAGTAGACCCGCCGCGGCATGCCGCCGAGACCGAGCATGTGCATCGGGAAGAACGCGAGGTTGAAGCCGACGAAGATGAGCGCGAACGCGACCTTGCCGCGGCGCTCGTCGAGAAGCCGCCCGAACATCTTCGGCCACCAGTACGTGAGCCCGGCGAAGATCCCGAGCATCGAGCCGCCGAAGAGCACGTAGTGGAGGTGCGCGACGACGAAGTACGAGTCGTGCACCTGCCAGTTGAACGGGAACGCGGCGAGGAAGATCCCGGAGATGCCGCCGATCGTGAAGACGGCGATGAACCCGAGCGCGTAGAGCATCGGCACGTCGAAGCTGATGTTTCCGCGCCAGAGCGTCGCGACCCAGTTGAAGATCTTGATCCCTGTCGGCACCGCGATCGCCATCGAGGTGACCATGAAGAACACCTGCAGGCCGAGTGGAAAGCCGACCGTGAACATGTGGTGGCCCCAGACGAGCATGCTGAGGAACGCAACTCCGACCGTCGCGAGCGCGAGCGCCTTGTAGCCGAAGATCGGCTTGCGCGCGAACACGGGGATGATCTCGGAGATCATCCCGAACACGGGCAGGATCATGATGTAGACCTCGGGGTGTCCGAAGAACCAGAAGACGTGCTGGTAGAGGACGGCGTTCCCACCGTCGTCCGGCACGAAGAAGCCGGTGTCGAACTGGCGGTCGACGAGGAGCATCGTGATCCCGGCCGAGAGCGCCGGAAGCGCCAGGACGAGCAGTACCGCGTACGTGAAGATCGCCCAGCAGAAGAGCGGCATCCGCATCCACGACATGCCGCGTGCCCGCATGTTGACGATCGTGACGACGAAGTTGATCGCCCCGAAGATCGACGAGAGCGTGAGGATGTGGAGCGACAGGATCCAGAGGTCCTGTCCTGTCCCCTCGGCGTAGACCGAGTTCGGCGGATAGCTGTACCACCCGGCCTTCGGGGCGCCGCCGCTTGCGAACCAGCTCGAGTAGAGCACCATCCCGCCGAACAGGAAAAGCCAGAACGAGAGAGCGTTCAGCCGTGGGAACGCCATGTCGCGAGCGCCGATCATGAGCGGCACGAGGTAGTTCCCGAAGCCCGCGAGGATCGGGACGACGACGAGGAAGATCATCGTCGTCCCGTGCATGGTGAAGAGCCGGTTGTAGCCGTCGTGCGTGATGAAGTCCGTCCCGGGCTGCGCGAGCTGGATGCGCATCAGCAGCGCGAGCACGCCGCCCGCGAGGAGGAAGAAGAGGCTCGTGCCGATGTAGAGGATCCCGATCCGCTTGTGGTCGACCGTGACGAGCCAGTTCGCGAAGCGGCCCTGCTGCCACGCGGGGACGTTGACGCGCACCGGATCAGCTGCCATCGCCGCCGCCTCCGCCGAGCTCCGCGTCGAGGTAGTCGAAGAGGGCGTCGTACTGCCGCTGCTCCCAGCCGGCGCCAACGGCGGGCATCTTGCCGCGGCCCTGCTCGAGGAGCCGGGTCAGGGCTTCGCGGTCGTCCAGGAGCGCGCTCCCCGCGATGCGGGGACCGACGTCCCCTTCGCCCGCGAGGCCATGGCATTTCGCGCAGGCGCCCTCGAAGGTCTGCTGACCGAGACCCGAGCTCCCAGCCTCCTGTCGGTCCGCCTCTGCGCGCAGCCATCGGTCGTACTCCGAGGCGGCGAGCACCTCGACCGTGATCGACATCTCCGTGTGCTCGAGCCCGCAAAACTCACCGCAGACGCCCTCGAACGTCCCGCGCTTCGTCGGGACGATGTGGAACGTGTTCGTCTGACCGGGGATCGAGTCGAACTTGCCGCCGAGGGCCGGAACCCAGAAGCTGTGGATCACGTCGTTCTCGCCGCCGGTCACGTCGAGCTCCACGTTGCGGCCGAGCGGGAGCCGTAGCCTGTCGACGGCGAGCACGCCGTTCGGGTACTCGTAGTTCCAGTAGAAGCGCTTGCCGACGACGGTGATCTCCTCGTTCTCGCCGCCGAAGCCTTTGGCGAAGTCGTTCAGGCTCGGCAACGCAAGCACGACGAAGCCGATCAGGATCGCGACGATCCCGACCGGAACGAGCGTCCAGGTCAGCTCGAGACGCATCGAGCCGGACACCTGCGAACCGTCCTGGAACCTCGGCCGTCCTCGCCGCCGGTAGCGCACCATGAACCAGACGAGGGGGACGAAGACCGCGAGGAAGACGAGCCCCATGAACGCCGTGATCACCCAGTAGGTGTCGGCGATCCGGTCTGCCCCCGGCGAGGCCGGCGACTCCGGCCCAAGACCCGGGTCGTCCCCGTCGGCCAAGGCGGCGCCGGCCGCGACGAGCGTCCCCAGCGCGAGCACAACCGTCGTCACGAGGGGCTTTGGGCGCACGGGCTGCCATTCTACGGAGGTGCCCGAGAGCGTGAGCCGCCGAACCACGGTCGTCCTGCCGCCCGACGTGCGGCGTCCGTTCCAGGTGTTCCTGAACGGCGTCGAGCAGCGCGAGGGGGCCGACTTCGTCGTCCGCGACGGCAAGCTCGTGTTCGAGCGAGCGCTCGCGAAGGAGAAGGTCGGCCTCGCCCGTTGGACGTCGATGGTGCTCGGGATCGCAGGCTCGTACGGTCGCAACGACTCGGTCGACGTCGTCTACGAGCGGGACGGAAAGCCCGCGGTCGCGGCGCGGTTGCGGTTCGAGGAGCCGGGCTCGACGGAGTAGGCGCGCCGGGTCGTCGAGCGTGTGGAGCGATTGGCACGAATCCGGCACGGAGCCGTCACCCACCCGTCACGACTTCGACGATAGGCTCGAAGCGTGGGGAGGAGGTCGGTGGCCCTGATGAACCGGCCATTTCGGACATGGCCGAGCGGGGCACGTCCAGCCGTCGTGAGCTCGTTCTCGTCGCACTCCATGACGTCGCAACGTGATCGCAACGCGACGAGAACATCTCGCTAACGCTGCTTGAGGGTCTCCACACATGTCGCGCGTTCTCTCTCTATGACGATGACGACGAAGACCCCGATCGCCCCGAGCCGTGCCGAGCGTGAGCGCGAGAGCGTCACCTCCTGGCGCGTCGAGCGTCTGCTCGCCGCCGGGTACGACGCCGAGGCGTCGATCGTGCTGGCCCTCGACCGCGAGGTCGACCTGCACGCCGCCGTCTCGCTTCTCGAGCGCGGCTGCTCCTCGGAACTCGCCCTGCAGATTCTCTTCTAGTTCGCAAGCAGGATTCGGCAGAAGCCGAACCCTGCGGCTTGCTCCCTCACCTTCGGCTCGCGCAGATCCCTGAACGCGCCCGCATTCGCGGTCGCCCCGGCTCGGTCGAGCCTTCGGGCGGAGGTGCCCCGCGTGACCGGCGCGAACACGCGGATCACGCTCTGCACCGCACACCGATCTCCCGCATCACGTCCCGCGCTCGGCGCGCAGCAGATCGCTTGTGAGCTGGCTCACGACGGACACCTGGAGCAGGAGCGCCTCGCGGGCCGGGCAGGCGGGCTATCAGGAGCGGCCGCTGGCCTCGGCCGCGACCCGAAGTCGCGCGGCGTGCGCCATGGTCAGCTGACCCGGCTCGAGCTGCCACTGCCAGTTTCCGCCGACGACCCCGGGCGTGTTCATCCGGGCCTCGCTTCCGAGGCCGAGGACATCCTGGAGCGGCACGACCGCAAGCGCGGCGCGCGACGAGAGCGCGAGCTCGATGAACGGCCATGGATCGGTCTCGCCGGTCGCGCCAACGAGGGTGTCTGTGTCGTGCGTCGAGGTGTAGACGACCTGGTTGACGCGATGCCGCTCGAGGCGATGCACGTTCGACTGTGAGCCGCCGAACGACCAGAGCAGCACGACCATCCCCGGGAAGCCGAGCGCGTCGCGCAGGGCTTTCACGTCGGGCGTGATCACGCCCAGGTCCTCCGCGATCACCGGCAGCTCGCCGAGCTCGGCCTCCGCCGCGTCGAAGACGGCTTTCCCCGGACCTGGCGACCAGTGGCCTTCACGTGCAGTCGCGGCTCCGGCCGGCACTGTCCAGTAGCCCGCGAAGCCGCGGAAGTGGTCGATCCGGAACCGGTCGAAGAGCTCGAGCACGCGCCGCATCCGCTCGATCCACCAGCGGTAGCCCGTCCGCGCCATCGCCTCCCAGTCGTAGAGCGGGTTGCCCCAGAGCTGCCCGGTCGCGTTGAGCCCGTCCGGCGGGGCGCCGGCCACCACCTCGTCGAGCGGCAGAAAGAGCTCGCGGTGGGCGCGGTGGTCGCAGCCGTCGATCGCGACGTAGATCGGCACGTCGCCGACGATCCGGACACCGCGAGCGGCCGCGTACGCCCGTAGCGCGAGCCACTCCCGTTGGAATCGCACCTGCTCCTCGACCGCACCCGGGCCTGCGAACGACGCCCAGTCCTCGATCCAGGCACGCTGAGCCTCGCGGAACACGCGCAGCTCGCTCGCGTCGACGGGAGCGTCCGGATCGGCCAGCAGCCCACCCCAGCTCGCGAACGCCGACGCCGACGTGTATGGGGAGCCGACGGAGTCGGGCGGGTTGAGCGGGAGCACTTGCCACCAGCCGACACCGGCCGCCTCGAGCCAGTCGACGAACGCGAACGCCTCGCCGCCGAGCCGTCCGCCGGGGAGCGATGTGGGGTGGAGCTGAACGCCGAGTGACCGATCCAGCGGCACGCGCGACTGTTTACCGTGTACGCGACGTGCCTGCCGAGCGCATCTCCATCTCAGAGGTGACTCCAGAGATCGACGGCGGTCGCTGGCCCGCGAAGGCGTGCGTCGGCGATCGGGTCGAGGTCGGCGCGACGATCGTGCGCGACGGACACGAGGTCCTGCGGGCCACGATTCGCCACCGTGGGACACTCGGCGGCTGGCGCGAGGCGCCGCTCGTCGCGCTCGGCTCTGATCGCTATGCCGGCTCGTTTCCGGTCTCAGAGGTCGGGCGGCACCGTTTCCAGGTCGAGGCGTGGGTCGACCGCTACGCGGGCTGGCTCGACGAGCACGACCGCAAGGTCGCGGCAGGCCAGCAGGATCTCGCGGGAGAGCTTTCCGAAGGAGAGGCGCTCTTCGGGAAGGGTACGGTCGACGAGTGGCGGGTAGCCGCCCCGACGCTCGGCACCACGGAGCGGCACGGTGCCGCGCGCAGCAACCCGCTCGAGGTCGAGGTCGAGCGTCGTCGGGCGCGAGCCGGCGCCTGGTACGAGCTTTTCCCGCGCTCATGGGGAGGCTTCGCCGGTGTCACGGAGATCGTCCCCGCGCTCGCGGAGCTGGGCTTCGACGTCCTCTACTTCCCCCCGATCCACCCCATCGGCGTCACGAACCGAAAGGGACGGAACAACACAGAGCGCGCCGAGCCAGGCGACGTGGGCAGCCCCTGGGCGATCGGCGGGGTCGAGGGCGGACACGACGCAATCCACCCCGACCTCGGGACGGAGGCCGAGCTGCGCGCGCTCATCGTGGCGCTGCGGGCGCACGAGATGGAGCTCGCGCTCGATCT
>Ga0183260_10001009_pt1 | contig 23883 bp, 20 predicted proteins | sample AntDrymUQ4972206_2_FD_129768 | JGI IMG/M metagenome (GOLD analysis project Ga0183260, IMG submission 129768) | Polar desert sand microbial communities from Dry Valleys, Antarctica - metaG UQ497 (22.06) (version 2) (version 2) | ecosystem: Environmental > Terrestrial > Soil > Desert | place... | reverse complement strand
GGCACGGATCGAGGACGCATGGTCCGAGGACGAAGGTGGCACGCGCCGCACGACGTTCCTGACGACCGAGACGTGCGTGTTCCGCGCACGGCTGTCCTTCGCGGAGACCGTCGAACAGCCCAATATCAACATCGTGTGGGTCAACGAGCACGGCCAGAACGTCTTCGCGGTCTCGACGGCGGCCGAGCCGCGCGGCAGCGGCAGCTTCCGCGCCGGAGACGTCGTCGATCTGCGGCTGTCGTTCGTGATGTCGCTCGCGCCCGGCGACTACGACGTCTCGATGGTGGTGTCGCGGCCCGGCAGCGGACTGGACATCATGGATCGCTGGGAGCGGATGTTCGCGGTCCTGATCACGAGCGCGAACGCCGCCGGGGGCCTCGCCGAGCTCCCGCACGAGCTCACGATCGAGCCCGCCGGCACGATCGAGCTGGAGCACAGCGCGTGAGCGTGTCGACGCCGGCGGCGCCGGCGGCCGCCGCGCCCGTGCGCGTGCCCGTGCTGCAGGAGATCCGCGGCCCGTCGGCACTGACGAGCGACTTCAGGCGCTTTCTCGTGCTCACGCGCACGATCGCCGTGATGGAGTTCAAGCTGCGCTTCTTCGGGTCCGTGCTCGGCTACCTGTGGCAGCTCATGCGCCCGCTGATGCTCTTCGGCGTGCTCGTCGTCGTCTTCACGCAGATCATCCCGGTCGGCGACGACCTGCAGCACTTCGAGGTCGCGCTGCTGCTGGGGATCGTGCTGTACACGTTCTTCGCCGAGGCGACGGGCGGTGCCGTCACGTGCGTCATGGACCGCGAGAACCTCGTGCGCAAGATCCACTTCCCCCGGCTGGTCATCCCGATGGCGGTCGTGCTGGTCGCGTGCTTCAACCTGTGTCTGAACCTGGTCGTCGTGGTCGGCTTCGCACTGGCCTTCGGCGTGACACCGACGCTGTCGTGGCTCGGGCTGGTGCCGCTGATGGTGGGGCTGGCGATCTTCTCGAGCGGACTGGCGATGCTGCTGTCGGCGCTGTACGTGCGCTACCGCGACATCGAGCCGATCTGGGATGTGGTCCTGCAGGTCACGTTCTACGGGTCGCTGATCCTCGTGCCCTACGAGGCGGTCAGGGCGAAGAGCGAGTCGGCGGCGAGCGTGCTGGTCGCCAACCCGCTGGGAGCGGTCATCCAGGAGAGCCGCCACCTGCTCATCGACCCGAGCTACGTCAGCGCCGGGACCGCCATCGGCGGCAGCGCGCGACTGCTCGTGCCGCTGGCGCTGCTCGTCTTCACGTTCGTGCTCGGGCTGTGGGTCTTCAACCGCGAGGCGCCGCGGATCGCGGAGGAGCTTTGACCGGCGGCGGAGCGTCGGCGGTCGCCTCAAGGAACGCCTCGAGCTCGTCGATTCGCCGCTCCCAGGCGTAGTCCTGCGCCGTCACGCGGCCGGCCTCGCCGAGCTCCGTGCGCAGCTCGGAGTCGCGCAGCAGGCGCGTGATCGCGGCGCTGACCGCGGCGGTCGTCGGCTCGGGCATCAAGCAGTTCTCGCCGTCGATGCAGAAGTCGCGGTTGCCGTGCGAGTCGGTGCAGACGACCGCGCCCCCGGTCGCCATCGACTCCAGCGGCGGCAGGCAGAAGCCCTCGTGCGTGGAGGTCTGCACGAACACGGTCGCCTCGTTGAAGAGCTCGTTGACGCCCTCGTCGCTCGGGCGCTCGACGTAGCGCGCGCCGTACTGCGGGCCGAGCTGGGGCTCGATGCCGAACAGGCACAGCTGCGGGTCGCCGGGCACGTCCTTCCAGGCGTCGATCGTCAGCGGCAGGTTCTTCAGCGGGTTCGTGCGTCCGAGCGCCAGGAGCATGTTCTCGCGGCGCTGTGCGCCGTCGAGCGGACGGAAGGTGTCGAGGTCGATGCCAGGCGGCACGAGTGTGGACTCGAGGCCGAGCTCGCGCAACCGGTCGGCGTTCCAGCCCGAGATCGTCATGTAGCGAAACTCGTGGCGGTAGCCGGCCAGCACCGCATGGCGATTGCGCTCGTCGTCGGGGTAGTAGGACGTCTCGATGTCCTGCACGAAGAAGACGGGGATGCCGCGCAGGACGCTCGCCGTCCAGACCGGCGTGCCGGTGTTCCACCATGTGGCGACCTTGATCGCGTCCTCGCAAGCGAGTGCGGCCGTCAGCTCATCGTAGTCCTCGAACGTCCGCACCGGCGTCTGCAGATCGAACCAGTCGGGCGGGTCGCCGAGCGTGAAGAGCTTCACGTCGTGGCCGCGCTCGCGCAGGCGGTCGAGGTGCTCGAAGACGTCACGATGCCCGCCGCCGACGCCCGTGTCCTCGGTGACGTAAACGACGCGCAGGTGGCCGTCGGCGGTGCGGATGCAGTCGCCGCGACCGTCGAAGAAGGCTCTCCAGCGCTCCCAGAAGGCCTGCTGTGAGGCCAGCTCGCGGTCGCCGACCTGCGTGCCGCGCGTGACCGACTCCAGGTGCGTCAGTGTCGCCGGCGGGAAGTACAGGACGCGGAAGCCCGCCTGCCACGCCCGCAGGCACCAGTCGACGTCCTCGTAGGCCATCGGGTAGCGCTCGTCGAGCAGGCCGATCGCGTCGATCAGCGTGCGCCGGACGTACATGCACGCGCCCGTCACGCCGAGCACGGGCACGGTGATGTTCGCGGGGCCGTGGTCGGCGGGCTTGAAGCGGAAGCGATGGTCGAACCACACCGGCGCGCCGAGGTTGCGGTGCACGCCGGCATGCTGGATGCGCCCGTCGGGATACAGGAGCTTCGCGCCGACGATGCCGATGTCGCCGTTGCCCTGCGAGCCGTCAGGCAAGCGGGTATCGCCTGCGTAGGCGGCGAACTGCAGGCAGTCCAGCCAGCGGTCGCACGCGACGATGTCCGCGTTCAGCAGGACGACATCCAGTCGCGGGTCGGCGGCTCGGAGGCCGCGGTTGGCGTTGGCGGCGAAGCCGACGTTGCGCTCGCCGAGGATCAGCGTGTCGATGCCGTCGATCGCCTCGAGCCCGGTGATGTCCCGCGCCGACGGGCTAGCGTCGTCGGCGACGATGATCCTCACCATCTCGCGCGCGGTCGTGCGGCGGATGCTGCGGACCGCCTCGGCGACGTGGCTCGGGTCGCCAAAGGTCGGGATGACGACGCTCACGGGCCGGCCCTTCTCGCGATACCACGACGCGGCGTGGCGCTGCTCGGACTCGGCCAGCGTGCCGAGCTTCAGCCGGTGGCGCAGCGGCGTGAAGCGGATCGGGAACGTCAGCACGCGCCACGCGACCTCTCGCGGACCGAGGTACTGATAGGTCAGCGCGATGCGCCGCCGCAGGTTCTGAAGCGGGCCGCGCGGCATCGCGGCGATCGCCGCGTCGGGGGTCGCGTTCTCGGCGGCCGGGACGGTCGGATGGTGCTCAGGTCGTCTCATCGCCATCCCCATTCTCACGCTCGATCGGCGGGAAGGTCGCGCGCGACTCCAACGAGAGGCGGCGGCGCATCCCCACCGGCACCCGGTCGTGGCGCGAGCCGAGCGCCGCGCCGACGGTGCGCGCGCCGTGATGGACGACGGCGTGCGCGGCCAGCGCGGCCAGCGCGGCAGGCGTCGCGCCACGCGCGCGCGCCCAGCGCACGTCGGCCCGCGCGGGCGCGAGCACGCGGTCGCGCAACGTCGTCGCGGACAGCGGCTCGACCCAGCCGTAGATCTCGCGCAGCGCGCGCCATTCGTCGAAGCAGCGCTGCACGCGGCGGCGCGCAGAGTACTCGTGCGAGTGCTCGACGGCGGCCTCGGGAACGAACACCTTCGCGTAGCCGGCGCGCAGCATGTCGATCGCGATCTGCTGGTCCTCGGCGTAGGGCACGTCGCGAAACGGCACCCGCTCCCAGGCGGCGCGAGCGATCGCGCCGTTGGCGTCGGTGAAGAAGCCCCGCGGGCCAAGCAGCTCGCGCGGCGAACGAGCGCGCTCGGCGTCCGACAGGCGAATCGTGGGCTCGTCCGCGAGGGACGCGAAGAAGACCTCGAGCTCGCGGGCTGTCATCGCCGTCGCGCCTGGCTGTGGCTGGTAGGGACCGAAGGCGAGGCCGACGTCCGGCGCCGCCTCGAAGGCTCCGAGCAGGTCTTCCAGCCAACGCGCCGTCGCCGGCACGGCGTCCTGCGTCAGGAAGACCACGTGCGCGCCAGCAGCCTCGCGCGCGAGCAGGTTGCGCGTCCCCCCGTGCGAGAAATCGCGCGGAGCGATCCTCAGCACGCGCGCACCGCTCGCGGCTGCGATCGCGATCGAGCCGTCGCGCGAGCCGGAGTCGCACACGAGCAGCTCGACGCTGCGCGACGTCCGCTGCCCGCGCACGGCGTCGAGCACGCGCTGCAGCCGCGCTCCGCCGTCGCGGACCGGGACGGCGATCGTGACGTCCATCAGCTGTAGAAGCGCATCACGGTGACGAGTTGCGCGTAGGCCGACCAGCCGATCATCACGACCACGGCCGCGGCAGCGAGCGACGGTCCGGCCCTGCGACCGGCGCCGCGCACGGCGAGCGCCACGATCGCACCGTACAGCGGCATCAAGGGCAGCAGGTAGCGCGCCTGCTCGAACTGGGTCCCGTTCGTGTTCAGCCAGAAGCGATAGCCGGCGGCGCCGATCAGCGCCGCCAGGCCGACGACGGCGAGGACGTAGGTCGCGAGCTCGGCGCCGCGGCCGGCCAGCGTCCGGCGCACGAGCGTTGATGCGGCGAGCGCGGCCACCAGCACGGCGATCCCCTTGGCGACCTCGTAGATCCATGCGGGAAAGCCGTAATCCAGCCACCCGAAGCGCCCGACGAACCCCGTGAACCAGATGTCGTAGAAGGGGTCGGCGGTCGGATGCAGTCGCGCGAAGACGCCGAGCCTGGGCAGGAACAGCCCCCACGTGTAGGAGAGCTGCTCGCGCAGCGAGCCGGCGGGAGCAGCCGCCGCCGGGACGTCGCCCGGCACTGCGGGCGCGGCGGCCGCCCCCCAGATAGGACGCTCCCAGACGGTCGCGGACAGCACGACGTAGAGCAGCGCGGGCAAGACCACCACGCCGGCGCCGATCGCCACCGCCCGCAGCGCCGCAACCCGCCGCTCGGGTCCCGCGCGCACGACAGCCCACAACAGCGCGAACGCCACCGCCGGTGCGAACGCGATCATCGTCGCCTTTGCCAACGCGCCGAGGACGAGAGCCAGCCCGGCGCCGGCGGCGCGCGTCGGAGTCAGGCCACGCCGGAAGATCCGCGCAAGCGCAAAGAACATCGCGGCCGAGGCGCACGCGAGCATGATGTCGTTGTTGACTCCTCCGCCCATGAAGCCCAACAGCGGCTGGGTGGCGATCGCCAGGCCGCCGGCGATCCACGCCCACGGCGTGCCGGGCATGAGCTCGCGGACGAAGAGCGCGCCGAACAGCGCGGTGGCGCCGGCGAGCAGCGCCGACACGATCCGCATCACCGCGACGCGCGTGAGCAGATCATTCGACGGCGACGCGAGGTAGGCGGCCGCCTCCACGCCGTAGTACAGGGGCGGGTTGTTGGTCGCGCTGGCGACGTCGCCCCGGCCCGTGCGCGACGGGCTCTGCGCGCGTGCCTCGCGCAGCAAGGCGGTCTCCGCGAGCGTCCCCGGCGGACGGTTCTCGGGGCGCCCGACGACATCATAGAAGCCCACAGCCCGCAGCGTCTGGTTGATCTCCGGCGAATAGCGCTCGCCGGTGGCGACGCCCTTCGGCAGCCGGCCCGTCTCGGCTAGGTACTGCACATAGGCGACGTGCGCGTTCTCGTCGGGCACGTGAAACGGCGGCACGATGATGCCCCACGCAAGCGCCTGGAGCAGCGCGACGAGCGCGATCCAGCGCACCGCCTGCGGGCAACGCCGAACGCCGCCTCCGATCCGGCTCACGCCGGCCCCCGCGGATCCAGACGCAGCAGCGCGCGTGCGCCGATCCCGGCGCCGAGCAGGACGAGGGTCAGCGCGGCCCACGGCGCCACGCCGTCCCACAGCCCGCGTGCGAAGGTCATCCGGCTCGCCATGTCGCCCGCGATGCTCCATCCGGACTGGGGCCGGGCCCGGATGTACTCGATGCGCACCCGACCGTCCGCAACACGCCCGGCGACCCTGGCTTCGTCTCGGCCGATCCTGGCTCCGGCGACGGCCAGCCGCCGCGGGCCACGGTTGGCGATACAGACGCGCACGTCCTCGAGCCGCCGCGGGGCGCGCGCGCCCAGCGGCACGTCGACGACCCCCTGCTCCCAACCGGCGGCGAGCCGTCCGCCCGGCAGCAGCGCCTCGTCACCTCTCTGCACGGCCGCGCGCAGCGTCGGTCCTCGCGCATCGTAGGTTCCGATCGTCATGCGCAGGATGCCGGTGCCCTGGGGGACGTTCTCGTGTGCCTGGCACATCACCTTGTGTGGACCGATGATCGCGACGAAGTCCTGATTTCCGATGCCGTTGGATCCGGCCACACGCCGGCTCGCGTGCGTCCCGCCGACGCCGATCGCGACCAGCAACGCGACCATCCCGGCAGCGAGCACGGCCCGGGGAGCCCTGGAGCTAGTCCCGGCGCCGGAGGCCAAGGATGCTGAGCAGGAACGAGGAGAAGAAGATCTGCAGCCCGACGATGATGAGCGTCGCTGCGGTCACGGCGAGGCGCTCTTCCGACAGCTCGCCGAAGCCGCGGTCGATCCAGATGCCGACGATCGTCGCCGCGACGACGAACCCCGCACATAGGATCGCGCCGCCGAGCATCAGGCCGTGCTCGAGCCGGAAGCGCGCGCGCATGCGATCGAACCAAGGGTCGCGCTCGGCCATGAAGTACGTCCCGTAGGCATGCGCGCAGAGGCCGAGCGCGACGATCTGCGTGCCGACGATGACGAGCAACTCGCCGGCGACCGTCGTGTGCAGGTTCCACTGGCGCCCGAGGATAGAGATCTGGCTCAGCGAGATCAGCGCGATCACGAGACCGATCACCAGCGTCAGGAGGCCGGGCACGATGAAGAGGTGCGTCGGGCTGTGCACCAGCAGGAAGCGCAGGTGACGCCAGCCGTCGCTGAACCGGGAGAGCTTGGACTCGCCGCCGCGCGGCGCGTAGGAGATCGGGAACTCGCGGATGTCGAGCTTCTCCTTGGCGGCGCGGATCACCATCTCCGATGCGAACTCCATGCCGGTCGTACGCAGGTCGAGCGTCGGCAGGATCTCGCGCCGGAAGCCGCGCATGCCGCAGTGCGCGTCGCGGATGCCGGTGCGGAAGAAGAGGTTCAGCGTGCCGCTCAGGATGGGGTTGCCGATGTAGCGGTTGATCCAGTGCATCGCGCCAGGTTGGATGTTGTCCATGCGATCGCCCATCACGAGCTGCGCGCCGTCGCGCAGCTCCTCGACGAAGTGCCCGATCTCCTCGAACGGATAGGTCATGTCGGCGTCGAGCATCACGACGTAGTCCCCGCGGGCCGCGGCGAAGCCGGCGAGGTAGGCCGAGCCGTAGCCGCGGCGCGGCTCGTGCACGACGCGCGCGCCGGCGGCGGCGGCGAGCTCCGGGCTGCCGTCGTCGGAGTCGTTGTCGGCGACGACGACCTCGCCCGAGATGCCCGCGTCGGCGAGCGCTGCGAGCGACAGGCGCACGCACTCGTCGATGTTCTCCGCCTCGTTGAGGCACGGGATCACGACCGAGACCTCGACAGCGCGATCCGCTTGAGCGCTGATCGCGCTTGGTGTGCTCTGGATCGAAGCCATGGCTTTCAGTTCTGTGAGAGGCGCCCCGGATGGTCCTCGTAAGTCGTAACGCGAACACGGGGAAAGGTTGCGCTGCCCGCGGGCAAAGCCTAGTACACACCGTCGGACGTCCAGCCCGGCGCGAGCCCTTCTGCGACGCTGCTCGCGTGCGGATCCTGATCGTCTACGACTGCCTGTTCCCCTACACCGTCGGCGGCGGCGAGCGCTGGCTGCGCGGGGTCGCGCTGCGCCTGGCGGCCGACGGCCACGAGGTCAGCTACCTGACGCTGCGCCAGTGGGACCCCGGCGTGCATCCCGACCTGCCCGGTGTGCGGGTGATCACGGCCGGCCCGCGCATGGCGCTGTACGCCGACGGCCGGCGACGGATCCTGCCGCCGCTGGCGTTCGGGGCCGGCGCGCTGTGGCATCTGCTGCGCCATGGCCGGCGCTACGAGGTCGTGCACACCGGGGCGTTTCCGTTCTTCTCGCTGCTGGCGGCGGCGGCGGCGCGCCCGCTGCATCGCTTCGCGCTCGTCGCCGAGTGGTACGAGGTCTGGACGCTCGACTACTGGCAGGGCTACGTCGGGCGCACCGGTGGGCGCGTGGGTCACGCCGTGCAGCGGCTGTGCGCCCGCGTCCCGCAGCGCGCGATCTGCTTCTCGCGCCTGCATGCGAGACGCCTACGTGACGAGGGGGTGCGCGGCGAGATCGTGCTGCTGGAGGGGATGTACGCGCCGGCGGAGGGGTCGCTGCCCGCGCAGTCACCGTCGCCCGCCACCGGTGAGGTCGTCTTCGCGGGGCGCCACATCCCCGAGAAGCGCGTGCCCGAGCTCGTCGACGCGCTCGTCGACGCGCGCAACCGGCTGCCGCAGCTGTGCGCGGTGATCTTCGGCGACGGACCGCAGCGCCCGGAGGTGCTGCGCCGGATCGCTGCCGCGGACGCCGGCGAATGGCTGCTCGCGCCGGGTTTCGTCGCGGCCTCCGAGCTCGACGAGCGCCTGCGCGGCGCGCTGTGCATGGTGCTGCCGTCCAGCCGCGAGGGCTACGGCATCATCGTCGTCGAGGCAGCCGCGGCGGGCGTCCCGAGCGTGGTCGTCGCCGGCCCCGACAATGCGGCCGTCGAGCTGATCGAGGAGGGCGTCAACGGGACCGTCGCACCGTCGGCGTCAGCGGCCGACCTCGCCGACGCGATCGTGCGCGTGGCCGCCGCGGGCGCCGCTTTGCGCGCGAAGACCGCCGCGTGGTTCGCCGCCAACGCCGAGCGGCTGTCCGTCGACAGCTCCCTGCGCACGCTCGCGGCGACCTACACGACCGGCCTGCCGAGCGCGCGGGCATAGCTCTCGAGGCAGCCGCGCGCCGTCGCGGCCCACGTGAAGCGCGCCGCCTGCGCGCGCCCGCGCTCGCGCAGGCTCGTGGCGAGCGCCTGGTCGCTCAGCACGCGGCGCAGCGCGTCGGCGATCGCATGCGGGTGACCGGGGTCAAAGAGCAGGGCCGCGTCGCCCGCGACCTCCGCCAGTGCGGAGCGCCCCGAGCAGGCGACCGGCACCCCGCGCCCCATCGCCTCGAGCACCGGCAGCCCGAAGCCCTCGTACAGCGACGGGAAGACGAAGGCGCTCGCCTGCGCGTACAGACCCTCCATGTCGGCGTCGCGGACCCAGCCGAGGAAGCGTGTGTCGCCGGCGATCCCGAGCTCGCGCGCCCGTGCTCGTAGCTCGGCCTCGTGATCGGTCGCATAGCCGGGCAGCACGAGCAGCGGCCGGTTCTCGAGCAGCGCGTGCGCCTCTAGCAGGCGCAGCAGGTTCTTGTGGCGGCGCTTTGCCGACGCGGTCAGCAGCAGCGGGCGGTCGGCGAGCCCGAGGCGCGCGCGCAACTCGTCGGGCGGCGTCGGCGCGACGCGCGGCGCAGCGGCGGCCTGGGCCACGACATCGATCTTCTCGCGCCGCATCCCCAGCAGCTCGACGAGGTCGTCGGCGGTCGCATGCGAGACGGCGACGATGCGGTGCGAACGGCGCGCGGCGAGCGGGACGAGCGCGCGCATCCCCAGCGCCTTGATCCCGCCATGTGCCTCGGGGAAGCGGCGGTAGATGAGGTCGTGGATGGTCACGACCCGCCTGAAGCGCCCGCGTGCGGGTGCCGTGCTGCCGAGCGAGTGCACGAGGTCGCAGCCCGCGCGCAACGCGGCGCCAGGCAGCAGCACCTGCTCGCCGCGCACCCACTCGGCGCGGTTGGCGGCGGTGACCGGCACGACGACCGATTCGATTCCCGCGCCCCAGTCCTCGCCAGCAGCCTCGCGATTGACGAACGCTGTGAAGCGTGTGCCCGGCGCGGCCGCCACGAGCTCGGGCAGCGTCGCGCGGGCGGCGACCTCCATGCCGCCGGTCTCGCCAGGAACGAGGAACAGTAGGTTCAGGCCAATGTGCACGGCCGCTGAGTGTCACAGAGCCATCGGCCGGGCCTAGACTTGCCGCGGTGACACCGCCCTTCGGCATCGACGCGCGCGCGGCGGCCGAGGTCCCCGCAGGTCGCGGACGCGTCGTCCGCGAACTGCTCGCCGCGCTCGCGCACCTCGATGGCAACGACCGCTACCTCCTGTACTGCCGCGAGCCGGCGACGCTCGAGCTCGACGACCGCTTCACGTGGTCGCCGATCGCCTTCGCAGACCCGCTGTGGCATCTCGCGGCCGCGCACCGCGCCTCGCGCGAGTGCGGTGCGTTCCTGTCGACGAACTCCTACCTGACGGCGTGGTTCACGCGCGTGCCGTGCGCGGTGATCGTCTACGACCTCGTGCCGTTCATCGCCGGCGCGCACGGCCAGCCGCGGGCCGCGCGCATCGAGCGCGCGACGATCGACATCGGCGTGCGGCGGGCGGCTGCGCTCGTCTGCATCTCCGAGGCGACGCGGCGCGATCTCGTGGTGCGCGTGCCGTCTGCCGCCCCGCGTTCGATCGTCGTCGCGCTCGCCGCCTCCGCACAGTTCGACCCGCCGGTCACAGCCGGCAGCGGCGAGCGCCCCTACGTCCTCGCCGCAGGCACGCTCGAGCCGCGCAAGAACCTCGAGCGCCTGCTTGACGCGTGGGCTGCGCTGGAGCCGGCACTGCGCGACGAGCACGAGCTCGTGCTCGTCGGACCGACCGGCTGGGAGGCCGACGCGATCCTCGCCCGCGCGCACAGCGGTGGCGTGCGCGTCACCGGCTTCGTCTCCGACGACGAGCTCGCCGCCCTGTACGGCGGCTGCACGGCGTTCTGCTACCCGTCGCTGTACGAGGGCTTCGGCCTGCCCGTGCTCGAGGCGATGCGCGCGGGAGCGCCGGTCATCACGTCGAACGTCTCGAGCCTGCCGGAGATCACCGGTGACGCCGCGCTGCTCGTCGATCCGCTCTCGGCGGAAGCGATCGGCGCGGCGCTCTCGGCGCTGCTGACCGACCCGGGGCGGCGCGCGCGGCTCGGCGAGGCCGGGCGCGCGCGGGCGGCGCAGTTCTCCTGGGAGCGCACCGCGATCGTGCTGCGCGACGTGCTGCGGCGGATCGGCGCGCGGTAGCGTGACGCGACCCATGGACCGCAGCACCGACGTCAACCTCCGCTCGGCTCCGCAGATGCTCGAGTACGCCGCGATCGCCGAGCGCATCGCCGCCGACGCGCCCGGCGCGATCCTCGACTGGGGTTGCGGCCTCGGCCAGGTCTCCGACCTGCTGCTGCGCGCCGGCCTCGACGTCACCTCGTTCGACTACCGCCGCGACGCCCAGGACGCGGTGGCGCCGCTGCCGGCGTTTGCGAACGTGCGCGCCCATCTCTCCAGCGACCCCGTCGCGCTCCCGTATCCCGACGCGGCGTTCGACGCCGTGCTGAGCTGCGGGGTGCTCGAGCACGTCCTCGATCCCGACGCGAGCCTCGACGAGCTCACCCGCGTGCTGCGGCCCGGCGGCACGCTGTACGTCTACAAGCTGCCCAACAGGCACTCTTACCTGGAGTGGATCGCGCGCAAGGCCGGCATGTACTACCACGGCGCCGAGCCCAACGACCGGATCTACACTCCCGAGAGCACCCGCGACATCCTGCGCCGCCACGGCTACGAGATCGGCGAGCTGCGCTTCGCGAACATGCTGCCGCTGACGCTCGACATGCCGCTGGCCCAGCGGCCGCGGACGGCCCGCGCGATCTGGAGCGCTAACCGCGTGCTCGCCCGCCTGCCCATCGTCAGCACGCTGGCGACGAATATCGAGGCAGTTGCGATCCATGCCACAGCGGCAAGCGACTTCTCCGACCGCGCGCCAACCGCGCCGGCGGCGTGGAAGATCTCCCTCATCCGGGCGCTGACGCGGCTGCCGCCGTATCGCTGGCCGGCTTTCCGGCGCCGGCTGCTGCGCGCGCGCCGCGCCCGCCAGCGCGCCCGCCGGCGGGCAGCTGAGGCGGGCGGCGACCGCGCGCTGTCACGTCCGTCGCTGTACGGCATGGCCGACGTGCTCGACCGCTACGTGCCTCACAACGGCGGCTTCTTCGTCGAGGCCGGCGCCAATGACGGCTTCGAGCAGTCCAACACCTACCATCTCGAGCGCTTTCGCGGCTGGAGCGGGCTGCTCGTCGAGCCCGTGCCAGAGCTGCATCGGGAGGCGTTGCTCGAGCGTCCCGGAGCCCATGTCGTCAACTGCGCGCTCGTCGCCGGCGACCACGACGGCGCACCGGTCTCGATGCGCTATGGCGGGTTGATGTCGATCGTCGCCGGCACGCACGGCAGCGAGCAGGCGGACCGCGACTTCGTCGCGCCGGCGTTCGTGCTCGGACTGGAGCAGGAGTACACGTTCTCTGTCCCGGCGCGCACCCTCAGCTCGCTGCTCGACGAGCTCGACGCGCCCCGGGTCGACCTGCTGTCGCTCGACGTCGAAGGCTTCGAGGCGCAGGCACTGCGCGGCCTGGACCTCGATCGTCACGCGCCCCGCTTCATCCTGGTCGAGATCCACGACATGCGCGACGGCCGCGCTGCCGTCGAGGAGGTGCTCGGCGACCGCTACGTCGCCATCGAGCAGCTGTCTCCGCTGGACATGCTCTACGCGTGCGCCGATGAGCCGGCAGCTCAGAGCAGCCGGTCGTAGGCGGCCGCCAGGCGCGCCGCAGCCGCCGTCGTGGAGAAGTGCTCCAAGCGAGTCCGGTCGTGTGCCACGCGCTCACCGGGCGCACGCGACAGCGGGCCCTCGGCGAGCGCCCGTGCGAGCGCCATCCAGTCGCCCGCAGCGAAGAAGGTTCCACTGTCGCCGATCACCTCCGGGATCGCGCCGCTCGTCGACGCGACGATCGCCAGGCCCGAGGCCATCGCCTCGGCGAGGACGAGCCCGAACTGCTCCTCCCAGAATGCACGGGGGGTATCGAAGGGGTGCAGCATCGCCTGCGCCGTCGCCAGGGACGCGAGGACCATGCACGAGGCGCCGGCGAAGACCGAAGGCATCTCGTCGTAGGGCACCGAGCCGAACGTCACCGCGTCCCCGATACCGAGCTCGGCGGCGTGCTCGGCGAGGCGGCCGCGCTCGGGCCCGGAGCCGACGATCAGCACGCGCGGGCGCATGCGCGGCAAGCCGTCGAGACCGCGGTGCAGCGCGGCAACGGCGCGCAGCACGTCCTGGTGGCCCTTCTCCCACACCAGGCGCCCGGGCGAGACGATCGTGTGCTCGGCAGGCGCGCTCGCCTGCACGGGGGCGGCGCGGAAGCGCTCGAGGTCGATGCCGGGAGCGCAGACCTCGATGCGCTCATCGGGGACGCCCTCGAGCAGCAGCGCGTGACGCGCTCGCTCGGTCGCCGGCAGAAAGAGATCGGTGCGCGCCAGCACCTCCGCGCGATAGCGGCGCGCGTGGCGGTTGCGGAAAGCATCGAGGAAGGGGATCGTCTCCCACACGGTTTGCACGAGCTTGAAGTCGCCGCGGGCGCGCGCGGCGCTGGCGCTGAACCAGAACGACAGCTCCTCGGCGTGGACGATGTCCGCGCCGCGTAGCGCCACGTCGATGCGCAGGTAGCGCTCGCCTGCCACCCCGGCCGCGACGTCGCCGAGGCGCCCCTTCGGGAGGTGCTCGCGCACGGTGCGCACCGGGACCGGGCGCAGCCGGACGTCGCCCACGTCGTAGGCGTTGGCCTGTGAGCTGAGATAGGAGACGAGGAAGCGCTCGGGCAGGTCGACCCACTGGCGCAGTTCCCACGGGGTCGCGAGGTGGCCGCGAACGATCACGACGCTGGCGTTGCGCTCAGGCACTGCCGGAGGACCCTAACGCGCGTTCGTAGGAGTCGAGCGTCAGCTGCGCAGTGTGCTCCCACGTGAAGCTCCGCACACGCTCGTGGCCGCGACGCACGAGCTCCTCGGCGTGAGGGCGGTCGTGCAGCAGCGTGCGCAGCGCCGCGGTCACCCCATCCTGGTCGTCGGGATCGAACAGCAGCGCCGCGTCCCCGGCGACCTCGGGCAGTGCGCTGCGATCTGCGCACGCGACTGGCACACCGCGGCGCATCGCCTCCAGCACGGGCAGCCCGAAGCCTTCGCTGCGAGACGGGAGGGCGAGGCAGCTCGCGACGGCGTACAGCCCGTCGAGCTCGCGATCTTCGACCCACCCGAGGTGACGCACACGATCGGCGACGCCCAGCGCCAGCGCCAGGGCTCGCAGCTCCTGCTCGTGGGCCGTCGGCGCTCCCGGCAGCACCAGCACCGCTTCCTCGAGCGCCACCAGCGCCCTGATCAGCACCGCGAGATTCTTGTAGGGCCGCTTCTGCGCGACGCACAGGATCACGTTGCGGTCGGGAAGGTCGTGGCGAGCGCGCACTGCGGCCTCGTCGTGGACTGTGATCGCGGGCTGCGACACGCCGTGCGGCGCGACGTCGATCTTCGCCGCGTCGATACCGACGGTCGCCGTGAAGTCGCGCGCCGCGGCATGCGACACGGCAAGGACGCGGTCCGCCCCACGCGCGCTCATCAGCGACAGCCGCCGCACCGCGCGCACCGCGCGCGCATCGCCCCACGCGGCGCCCTCGTGCAGCCAGATGAGGTCGTGCAGGGTCACCACCGATCGCACGCGCGGGATCCGCACCGGCACGACGTTCGCGAGCCCGTGCACGAGCGCGACCCGGCGGGCGAGCGCGAGCGCCGGCAGTCCGGCGAGCTGTGCGGCGAGATGAAATGGAGGGCCGCTGAGCCGTACCGGCATGACCTCCCAGCGCACATCCTGGGCCCACGGCTCGGCGCGCAGGTCCACCGGCACGTCGCGGCTGACGACGAGGTGCAGCCGCAGGTCTGGGCGGAGCGCCAGCAGCGCGCCGACGAGCTCGCGCCCGTAGCGCCCGATCCCGCCGGCCGACGCACCGAACCAGATCATGTTCAGCGCGACCCTCACCGGCGTGCCCTCAACGCCTCGAAGACCTCGGCCGGCAGGGCGCGCAGCGCCACGAGCAGGCCGACGAATACGACGGCGCACAGCACTGCCGCGACGACCACCGGGACGGGCAGCAACACGACCGCGCCGGCTCCCGACGCCGCCAGCGCCACACGCGGCAACGTCGCCAGCGAGATCTCGATGCCGTCCGCGCCGCGCAGTAGCGCCAACAGGTAGCCGATCGCCAGCGTGCACTCGCCGGCGACGCTGGCATAGGCCGCTCCGACCGCGCCGAGACCCGGCGCCAGTGCCAGGGTCAGCCCCGCCGACGCCACCAGCGCCACCGCGTTGGCGATCAGCAACGCGCGGTGGCGGTGCAGCGACAGCAGTGTGTAGCCGCCGAGGGCCACGAGGTAGCTCGCGAGCACGGCGATCGCCTGGATGCGCAGCACCGGCACGGCGTCGGCGTACTTGTCGCCGCCCAGCACGTCGATCACCACCGGCGCGGCGACGATCGTCACCAGCGCGACGCCGATCCCGCAGATGACGCAGATCTCGAACAGGCGCTGGACCGCATAGCCCAGCCGTAGGCGATCGTCGCGGGCCGCGCGGGCCAGCAGCGGGAATGCCGAGCCGACGAGCAGCCCGGGGACGCCGCCGAGCACGACGAAGACGCGAAACGAGGCGCCGAAGATGCCCGTCTCCTGCTCGCTCGTGACGAGCGACATCAGCACGATCGTCAGGTAGATGTAGATCGTGCCCACCGCCGTCGCGGCGGCGAATGGCAGCGTCAGCGCCAGCAGATCGCGCCAGGTCTCGCGATCGAACGCGGGCGCCACCGGCACGGCCCCGCGGACGAGCGTGATCGTGACGAACACGAGCACGATCGCCACCGGCAGCGGTGCGGCGAGGAGCACGGCGAGTCCCGCGCCGGCGAGCATCGAGACACACAGCGCGAGCACCATCCCCGCCAGGCGGACGAGGTCCAGCCCCGTCACCAGGCCCAACTGCAGCCGCGCCTGGAGCGGCACCCCGATCGTGCCCTGGACGACCTGCAGCACCAGCGCCGCGCCGGCGAGCGCGATGCCGAGCACCATCGCCTCGGTGTAGCCCGCGATCATTCCGAAGCCGACCGCGATCCCAACGCCCGCGAGCGTGAGGACGAGACGCATCCCAAGCAGATTGCGCATCAGCCGGGTGCGATCCTCGCCCTCGCGCACGGTGTACTCGCGGACGCCGATCGTCGTCATGCCGGCGTCCGTCAGGCCGGCCACGATCGTCACGAGCGACAGGACGGCGGTGTAACGGCCGAAGTCGGCGACTGACAGGTATCGCAGCAGGACGGCCGCCGAGCCGACGCTCAGCAGCATGCCCGCGCCATAGCCGAGCACGCGCAGGACGCTGCCGCGGATGACCATCGGCCCGGCCTGCGGGGTATCGAGGATCTCGTCGCTCAGCTGCGCCATGCCCACAGCATCCCGTGGCCATCATCGCGCGCGAAGATCGTGTGCGTGCGCTGGCCGGCGCGGTGAAAGACCGCCTCGACCGCGGCGCGGGGATCGGAGTGCGGGCACAAGTGCGGGTGGTACTCGAGCACGGTGACGGGCGGTGGCGCCTGCGCGAAGCGCCGATCGTCGAGGATCGCCCACTCCCCGCCCTCGATGTCCATCTTCAGCAGATCGATGCCATCCAGGCGCGGGAGCACGTCGATCGCCTCTACGCGCGCGCCACCGCCGGCATCCAGCCGCGACAGCGACGCGCCGCCCTCGAAGAACTGCACGGTCCCGTCCGCGGCCGCGGCCGCGGCCGCGATCACGACCCAGTCCCCGGCGCGCCCTGACTTCTGCACGCAGCGGCGCAGGACGGCGAGGTTGGCGGGGTCGGGCTCGACGGCGGTGACGTGTGCGCCGGGCCAGCGTCCCGCGGCGAAGATACCGAACAGCCCGATGTTCGCCCCGAGGTCGAGGATCTGCAATGGCTCGTCCCGATCCAGCCGCGCAGCCACCTCCGGCGGCGGGTCGTAGTCGGGCCGGTGGAAGATCTCACCGAGCGTCACGACGTCGGGCGTGCGGTGGCGGATCAGCAGCGGCAGTCCCGAGGCACGCGCGTGGTAGGCCCCGACCGTGCGCGAGCGCAACACCTCCCGCGCGACGAAGGCGGCGCTCTCGCGCACACAGCTTGCCCGTAGCGCGAGCGCGATCGCGGGCTCGAGCAGCGGCGTCGCGCCGAGCCGCTGCAGCGTCTGCCTCACCGCCGATACGCCCAAGCGCGCTCGAAGCTCTCCAGCGTGTCCTGCGCCGAGCGCTCCCAGGTCATCGTTGCCTCGTGCCCGCGGCCTTCCGCGACGAGGCGCGCCGCAAGCTCCCGGTCGGTCAGCAGGTCGCCGATCGCCGTGGCGATCCCGGCCACGTCGTAGGGGTCGAAGTAGTGCGCACCGGCGCCTGCGGCCTCAGGCAGCGCCGAGGCGTTCGAGCAGGCGACGGGAATGCCACGATGCTGCGCCTCGAGGATCGGCAGGCCGAAGCCCTCGTTGATCGACGCGATGACGAAGCACTCGGCGGCGGAGTACAGCCCCTCGAGGTCCGCGGCCTCGACGTAGACCGGGAACGCGACGGCGTCGCCGAGACCGAGTGCGCGAGCGTGAGCCCGCAACTCGGCTTCGTGTTCAGTGACGTTGCCGGGCAGCACGAGCAGGGCACCCGGCACGCGCTCGCGCACGCCCACCATGGCCGAGATCAGACGCAACAGGTTCTTGTGGGGACGCTTCTGGGAGACGGTCAACACGATCGGCCCCGCCCCGAGGCCCAGGCGCTCGCGCAACTCGGGCTCCGGGGTGGGCGCGACGCGCGCTCCACCCTCGTGACCCGGTAAGACGATGTCGATGCGCTGCTCCTCGACGCCCAGCCGAGCAACGATGTCCTGTGCGCCGTGGCGCGATTGGGCGATGATGCGGTCGGCGCGGCGCGCCAGCGGCGGCACGACCGTGCGCCAGAGGCGCATCGTCGCTGCGACACTCGGATCCGGCGCGACGAGCCACGTGATGTCGGCAAGCAGGATCACATTGACCGCGCGCGTCCGTATCGGCGCCGTGAGCGCCACGTTATAGAGCAGGTCGACACCACGGCGCGGCGCGAGCGCTCCCAGCAACGTCAGTTCGGAGGCAGCGCGCAGCCCGGGCCGCCCCAGCAGCGGGTGGGTGACGAGCTGCGCCTCGCCGACCCAGTCCTCGTCCGCCAGGTAATCACGCCCGACGTCGCTGACGAAGACGCTCAGGCGCACGTCCGGCGCGAGCCGCAAGAACTGCGGGATCAGCGCGCGCGTCTGCGTGTCGAGGCCGCCGAAGCGCGGCTGCAGGAACACGGCGTTGATCCCGATGTGGCGAAAACTCCAGGCCATCTCGTGATCAGGCGACCAGCAGCTCGAGCTCCGCACGGATGTTCATCGCGGGGAAGCGAAACGCGAAGTATGCCTCGTAGGGCATCGGGAAGCGATTGGCGAGCCGACCGATGCCGAGCGCGCGGAACGGGAACCAGAGGTCGATCGTTACATGCACGACTCGCAGTCGCACGGGCGTGTAATGAGCAAATCGCGGGTTGGCGAGAGTGCGGATCGCGTCGGCCGAGAAGTAGTGCAGATGCGTCGGATCGCTGTACGCCAGCACCGAGGAGAAGTGTGGGGTGCGCAGATGGATGCGCGCCCCCGGCCGGCAGATGCGGTGCAGCTCGTCGATGACCTTGATCGGTTCGCGCACGTGCTCGAGCACGTCCTGCATGAGGACCTGGTCGAAGCTGTCGTCGGCGAACGGGTAGGGAAAGACGTCGAGGTCGTGGACGACGTCCGCGTCGGTGTCGGGCGAGATGTCGAGACCGACGGCGTCCGGGAACTTCGCCGATCCGCAGCCGATGTCGAGCACACGGCCGGGACCGCTGGGGCGCAGGTCGAAGCGCTCGGGAGCGGTGATGCGTCGAATCCAGGCCTGCCGAAGCCCGGGTCGCAGGAGCCGCCGGAGAACCGCTGTCACAGGCCCAGGGTAGTCTGCGGTGCGTCGGTGCCGCCCGCTGCCGCGAGCGTGGCGTCGGCGGCGTCCATGCTCATCGCAGCTGCGCCCGCCATCAGCCGACTGTCACGGCCGGCCCTCGTCCAGGCCGAACCGCGGCGTGAAGCCGACCTCGTCGCGCAGCCGGGCGACGTCGGCCACGTCTCCTGCGGGTCGCCGGGGCGGTCGGGCGGCGCCCCGAGGGCGAGCAGGTCCGAGCGGCCCGCGGCGTCGTCGGGGAGTTCGGCGGTCGCGCGCACGGTCACTGCCTCGCCGGACGCGACGTTGACCGCATCCGACTCGACGATCGCCGCGAACGCTGCGGCGACGACGCGGGCGTCATGGTCGAGGTAGGACTGGATCTACTACAGGCCCGCCGCGCGCTCGCGCTCGAGCAGAGACGACGAACTCCTGACCCCGTGCGAGGCATGAATCTTCATGATGTGCCAGGGATCGGCTTGCCGCCGATCTCGACCATCGGCTTGGGCCTGAGCGCCGTTTCCTTGCTCAAGCGCGGCCCCAGACCGCCTGCAAGGATCACGCCTTCACGCCGCCAGAGTATTCTGCGCCGCGCTCGTGCCGCGCTCTGCTCTCATCACAGGCATCACCGGCCAGGACGGGTCATATCTCGCGGAGCTGCTGCTCGAGCACGGCTACGAGGTCCACGGCATGGTCCGCCGCGCGTCGACGGAGAAGTTCGACCGCATCGAGCACCTGCGCGAGCGCATCACGCTGCACCAGGGCGACCTGCTCGACCAGCGCTCGCTCGTCGACACGATCCGGGCCTCGAAGCCCGACGAGATCTACAACCTCGCCGCGATGAGCTTCGTCGCCGTGTCGTGGATCCAGCCCACGCTGACGGCCGAGTTCACGGGCGTCGGCGTCACGCGGATGCTCGAGGCCGTGCGCGAGGCGGCGCCCGGCGCGCGTTTCTACCAGGCCTCCAGCTCGGAGATGTTCGGCAAGGTGCTGCAGGTCCCGCAGACCGAGACCACGCCGTTCTACCCGCGCTCGCCCTACGGCGTGGCAAAGGCCTACGGCCACTTCATCACGGTCAACTACCGCGAGTCCTACGACCTCTTTGCATGCAGCGGGATCCTCTTCAACCACGAGTGCGTGCTCTCCGACACGCCGCTGATGGTCCGCGAGAACGGCATCGTCTCGGTCAGGACCCCGGCCGATCTCGTCGCGCTGCGGCGCAAGGGCCGCTCCGTGCAGGCCTTCGAGCCGATCACGATGCTCGACGTATGGGACGGCGCGCAGTGGACGGCGATCACGGCCATCACCGCCACGCGGCGCAGGACGACGGATCCCGACCACCGAGGTCTCTGCGTGCAGGCGCGCGGCGGCGTCGTCGATGTCACGGCGCATCACCACATGCTCGACTGCGAGCACGAGCAGGTGCGAGCCGGCGACATCGAACCGGGCGACCGGCTCGCGCTGTTCGACGAGTTCCCATGCTCGAACGAGTGGTCGGCTGTCGCGCCCGAGTCGGGCGAGCTGCTCGGCCTGCTCGCGGCGGACGGCTTCGTCGCGCGCGACGGCGGACACATCCGCTTCGTCAACGACGATGCGGTCCTGCGCACACGCGTCGCGCAGCTGTGGTCACGCTGCTTCGGAGGCACGTCCGCCGAGCGGATCGGCCGGTCGGGATTCGATGCGACGCGCGACGTGCATGCCGTCAATCTCAACAGCGCTCACGGGCTGGGCGGCTGGCTGCGCGACCAGCTCTACACGACCAGCGGCCACAAGCAGGTCCCCCCGCTCGTCCTCAACGCGACGGGCGACGTCACCGAGGCCTTCCTGCGCGGTTACTACGCCGGCGATGGCCTGAGGCCAGGGCACGGCGAGTCCGTCAAGAAGAACAGCCCGGTCCTGGCCCAGGGCATCTGCTGGCTGTACGCGCTGCAGGGTCAGGACGCATCCGTGTACGTCGAGCAGCGCGCCGGCAGGACCTGCTACCAGCTCAACCTGCGCTCGCCGGCGCCGGCCGGGATGAAGGGCGCGCACCTTCACTCAGATCCAGCCGAGGTGCGGCGCGTCGATCCCGCGATCGTGCCAGACGACGAGTGGGTGTTCGACATCGAAACCGAGAGCGGCGTCCTCGCGGCCGGCGTCGGGCGGCTCGTCGTGCACAACTCGCCGCGCCGCGGCCTCGAGTTCGAGACGCGCAAGATCACCTGGCACGCGGCGGCGATCAAACACGGGCTGCGCGACGAGCTGGCGCTCGGCAACCTCGACGCCGAGCGCGACTGGGGCTATGCCAGGGACTACGTCGAGGCGATGTACCTCATGCTGCAGGAGGACGAGCCCGAGGACTACGTCATCGCGACGAACCGGACGCACAGCGTGCGCGATTGCGTGCAGATCGCCTTCGTCGAGGCCGGCCTCGACGACTGGGAGCGCCACGTCAGGCTCGACCCGGCCTTCCTGCGCCGCGCTGAGGTCGATCAGCTGATCGGCGATCCCGCCAAGGCGAAGGCCAGGCTCGGCTGGGAGCCGGCGACGAGCTTCGAGGAGCTCATCCGGCTGATGACCCGCTCGGACCTGAAGCTGCTCGCACGCTGAGCTCCGGCGCCCACTCACGGCCAGACGCGCCACGGTGCGCGCCCTTGCGCCCACAGCTGCTCGAGCGCGATGCGGTCGCGCGGCGTGTCCATCGGGTGCCAGAAGCCCTCGTGGTAGTGCACGCCGAGCTCGCCGCGCGACGCGAACTCGGTCAGCAGATCCTCCTCCCAGCGGACGTCGTCGCCGGCGATCGCCGCGGCGACGGCGGGCTCGCAGACGAAGAACCCGCCGCTGATCCAGGCGCGGTCGCCGGGCGGCTTCTCGCGAAAGCCGCTCGCGCGTTCGGCGCGACCGTCGACGTCGAGCGCGCCGAAGCGACCCGGCGCCTGCACGGCGGTGACGGTCGCCAGCGCGCCGATCTCGCGGTGGCGGGCGATCAGCCTGCTGACGTCGACGTCCGAGACGCCGTCGCCGTAGGTCAGGCAGAAGGTCTCGTCGCCGAGCAGCGCCATCACGCGCTTCAGGCGTCCTGCGGTCATCGTCGCCGCGCCGGTGTCGACGAGCGTGACGCGCCACGGCTCGGTCGCCGAGCGGTGGACCTTCATCGTGCCGCCGCGCAGGTCGAACGTCACGTCGGAGGTGTGCAGCGCGTAGTTGGCGAACCACTCCTTGATCGCGTAGCCGTTGCGGCCGAGGCAGACGACGAAGTCCTCGACGCCGTGGGCGCCGTAGATCTTCATGATGTGCCAGAGGATCGGCATGCCGCCGATCTCGACCATCGGCTTGGGCTTGGACGTCGTCTCCTCGCTCAGGCGCGAGCCGAGGCCTCCGGCGAGGATGACCGCCTTCACGCCCGCGACCGCGCCGGCGCGGCGGCGGCCTCGAAGGCCTCGATCTGACCGAGGGTCACGGCGCGCATGTCCTCGCCCTCGTGCAGCGCGCGGTACCACGCGACGGTGCGCCGCAGGGCCTCGGCGATGTCCCAGACCGGCTCCCAGCCCAGACCTTCGCGCGCCTTGGCGGAGCTCAGCGCGAGAAAGGCCGCCTCGGGCGGGTGCGGGCCGGGGTCGATCTCCCAGCGCAGCTCGTCGCTCCACAGCCCGGCGATGCGGTCGGCGACCCAGCGCACCGGTCGCGCGTCGCCGGGCGCCGGGCCGAAGTTCCATCCGCCATCGCAGCCGGGTGCGGCATGCAGCGCCTCGGCAAGGCGCAGGTAGCCCGACAGCGGGTTGAGCACGTGCTGCCAGGGGCGCACGGCGTCGGGATGTCGCACGCGGATCGGCTCGCCTGCGAGCGCTCCGCGCATGAAGTCGGCGATCAGGCGGTCCTCACCCCAGTCGCCGCCGCCGATCACGTTGCCCGCACGCGCAGAGCCGGCGCGCGGCCCGTCGCCGCCTGCGGCGAAGAACGAGCTGCGGTAGGCGTCGACGACGAGCTCGGCGCAGGCCTTGGAGCTCGAATAGGGGTCGTGCCCGCCCAGCCGGTCGTCCTCGACGAACGGGCGCGGCGGGCGCGACGGCGCGTTTGCGTAGCACTTGTCGGAGGTCACGTTCACGAACGCGCGCACCGACGGCGTGCAGCGCACGGCTTCGAGCACGTTGACGGTTCCCATGACGTTCGTCTCGTAGGTGCCGCGCGGGTCGGCGTAGGAGCGGCGCACCAGCGCCTGCGCGGCCATGTGGATGACGATCTCGGGCGCGCTCGCCGCGAACGCCGCGCGCACCGCCGCGTGGTCGCGCACGTCGGCGTGCCACTCGCCGACGCCGTCGCCCGCGCGCGTCAGCTCATACAGCGACAGCGCGGGCGCGGGGCCGTCGGCGAGGCCGCTGACGCGGGCGCCGAGCGCCTGCAGCCAGAGCGTCAGCCAGGCGCCCTTGAAGCCCGTGTGGCCGGTCAGCAGGACCGCGCGATCCCGCCAGAAGTCGGGATCTGCGAGCGGTCGCATGACTTCGCGGATGCTAACGCCCCACCCGTCGCCTAGATTCCCGCACGTGCGCTCCTGTGAACGACAGCGCGACAAGGCGTGACGGTCGCGCTGTTCGACACCGTCGGGGCGGTGCGTCCCCTGCGTGCGCAGATCGACGCCGCGATCGCGCGCGTCGTGGACTCGGGGCACTTCATCCTCGGCCCCGAGGTCAGCGCGTTCGAGGCCGAGCTGGCGGCGTACTGCGGCGCGCGTCACGCGATCGGGGTCGCCAACGGCACCGAGGCGCTGACGATCGCGCTGCGTGCGATGGGCGTCGGCCCCGGCGACGACGTCGTCGTACCATCGTTCACGTTCTATGCCAGCGCCGAGGCGATCCCGCCGACGGGGGCGCGCCCGGTCTTCTG
>Ga0183260_10001008_pt1 | contig 23896 bp, 22 predicted proteins | sample AntDrymUQ4972206_2_FD_129768 | JGI IMG/M metagenome (GOLD analysis project Ga0183260, IMG submission 129768) | Polar desert sand microbial communities from Dry Valleys, Antarctica - metaG UQ497 (22.06) (version 2) (version 2) | ecosystem: Environmental > Terrestrial > Soil > Desert | place... | reverse complement strand
GCTCCGGAGCTCCGCGAGGGCGTCCCGGGACAGGTCGCGGACCCGGTCCAGGTGGGCGCGCAGCGCCGGGTCCTCGCCTGCAACGGTGTGCGCGGACTCCGCGGCGAGGGTGAGGCTGAACAGCGTCTGGGTCACGGAGTTGTGCAGGTCCCTGGCGATGCGGGTGCGCTCCTCGGCGATGGAGAGCTCTCGCAGCCGCTCCTGGCGCTGGGCATTGACCACTGCGAGCGCAGCGTGCCCGGCCAGGGTCTCGATCAGGTCCTGGTCAGCGTCGGAGAACTCGGTGCCGCCCTACTAGTACTGGAACCGCGGGTCGGTCCGGATGTCCGCGAGCCGGATCACCGACGGCTCGGACACCAGCGCGCCGAGCAGCCCGTGGGTCCGCGGCAGCGCACCGATGCGCTCCCAGGTCTCGGCGTCGACCCCCGCGGTGAGGAACAGCGCGAAGCCGCCGTCGCCGTCGGGCACCCCGATCGCTGCGTACCGCGCCCCGGCGAGCTCCCGCGCGGCGTCGAGGATGTCCCGCAGCACCGGCTCGGTCCGCCGCTCCGCGCCGAGACGCAGCACCACGTCGAGCAGTCGGCGCAGCGCCGACCCTCCATCGTGCAGTGGCTCGGTCATCGACGCCATCCTGGCACCGCAGAGGTCACTGCACACAAGAATCGTAGCCTCGGCAACGTGCGCCGGATCCTCGCCGAGCGCGACCTCGGCGGCCGTGCAGGAGCGTGCAATCGAGCGCGGTCCCCGCTTACAATCGTCTCGAATATCCGGCGGTCGCGGACGCCGACGTAGCGAAGGTGCGGGAGCTGTGGACGCCCATCGGCGGTGACGCCGACGTCGGCGGTGACCTGGACCGTCCCGCCGCCTGCCTGGCGCCCGCGCGGGGCCGGCTCGACACGGCCGTCGTGCTCGCCGAGATCCACCTTCGGACCGGTGCGCCGCAGCCTGTCGCTGGCGTACCGAGAGGTCTGATCGGCACGTCCGACACCTGGTATCATCCCCCAAGGGGCGCGCCTCATCATTACGCCGGAACTGATCCGGCGACTGAGGAGGACATCATGACTGCTGACCAGCGCGGATGTCTCGATGACCCGCACGAAGCAGGAGAGGCCGAGCCGGACGGGCGAGCCTCATGAACACGCGCTTCGCGGATAAGGACGTCCTGATCACCGGAGCGGGGAGCGAGATCGGCCGCGAGACGGCGGTGTCGTTCGCGCGTGAGGGAGCAACCGTGGCCCTCGTTGCCCGCACGCGCGAGAACCTGCTGTCCGCCAAGGAGATCGAACGTGCTGGCGGTGCCGCTAGGGCAGTGCCCGTGGGGCTCGTGGACGAGGAGGGGGAATGCTAGATCTTGCCCAATTACAGGCGCTGCACTCGGTTGCCCAGACCGGTTCGCTGAGCGCGGCAGCCGCCAATCTCGGCGTCACGACGTCGGCTATATCACAACGTCTCGGGAAACTCGAACACCAGCTGGGCCAGCCCCTACTGGAGCGCAACGGCCGGGGTGTCCGGCTGACCGAGGCGGCAACGTTGCTGGTCAGGTTTTCCGATCGAATACTGTCGTTGGTCGAGGAAGCCGAATCCGCATTGCAAGGCCATCTCGGCGCAGTGGTCGGGAAGCTTTCTGTTGCCGCATTTTCAACCGCGGCGAGAGGGCTTTTGCCTTATGTGCTGAAAGTACTGAGGAATGAGTACAGCGACTTGCGGGTGACGCTCAGAGAAATGGAGCCAGACATCTGCATTCCGTTGGCAGCGCGAGGCGATATCGACGTTTCTGTAATCCAGGAATGGTTCAATGCGCCACTGGAAGTGCCGGAGGGTCTTGACAAGGTCGAGCTGCTCGAGGACGTCGCCGACCTGGCCGTCCCTGCTGGTCACCGGCTCGCCGGCCGGACGACGGTCGATCTCGCCGAGCTCACCGACGAGGAATGGGTGACCTGGTCGCCCGGTTCGGTGTGCCACAACTGGTTGGTGAGGACCTTACAAGACCAGGGCATCGAACCGCGAATTGTTCACACTGCGGCCGAGTACTCCACGCAACTCACCCTGGTCGCCGAGGGATTCGGCGTGGCCGTGATACCGCGCCTCGGCAGGGACACACTGCCGTTCGGAGTGAGCATTGTCAACGTGCGGCCGATGTTGAGGCGGCGGGTGTGTGCGGTGTGGCGACCCGAATCCGCGCGGAGGCCCGCGGTGCAGGCCGCGGTTCGGGCGCTGGTCACCGCAGCCACGCTGGTCGGCACCGATGACTACGTCAGCAGCACCAGCTTGCCCGCGGAGCGGCGGCCCTCCAGCTCGGAGTGTGCCGTGCTGGCCTCGGCGAGAGGGTAGCTGGTCGCGCTGCGGACCTGCAGGCGGCCGGTTTCCACCCAGTCGAACACCGCCGCGGCCCGACGCAGCAACTCGGCGCGCTCGGCGATGTGGTGCGCCAGGTTTGGGCGGGTGAGGAACACCGATCCCGCCTCATTGAGCCGTTGTGGGTCGACCGGCGCCACGGCGCCGCCGGCCTGCCCGTAGAGGGCCAGCACACCGCGCGGGCGGAGCGCGGCCAGGCTGGCGTCGAAGGTCGGCCGGCCAACGCCGTCCAGCACGGCTGCCACTCCCCCACCGGTCAGCTCCCGGACCTGCTCCGGCAGGCCAGCGGCGTAGCCGACGATCACCTCTGCCGCACCGGTCGCCCTGGCCAGCTCGGCCTTGGCGGCGGTGGACACGATGGCGATCACCCGCGCGCCGCGCCGGGCGAAAAGCTGGGTGAGTAGCATGCCCATCCCGCCTGCCGCGGCGTGCACCAGCACCGAGTCGCCAGGGCCGACCGGGCAGGTGTCCTCGGTCAGGTAGTGCGCGGTCATGCCCTGCAACAGGATGGCCGCCGCGTCGGCGTCGCCGATCCTGTCCGGGATCGGGACCAGTCGATCCGCCGGCACGGCGGCCCGTTCGGCGTAGCTGCCGGGAATGTTGACCCAGCCCACCCGGTCGCCGACGGACACCTCGCGCACGTCCGCGCCGACGTCGACCACCATGCCGACGCCCTCGACGCCGGGCACGAACGGCAACGACACCGGGTACGCGCCGGAGCGGTGGTAGATGTCGATGAAGTTCACCCCGGCCGCGGCGATTTCGACCAGGGCTTCGGTGCAGGCCGGCACCGGATCGGCCAAGCGGCTCTCCCGCAGCGTCTCCGGGCCGCCGGTGCGCTGGACGACGATCGCGCGCATGCACAACACCTTTTTCTGCCGATCCCGAACCGAATCCGTGCCGATCCCGTGGCCTAGCCCAGGTCAGACAGCTCGCGGAACTGTTCGTCGGACAGCTCGATCCGGGCCGCGGCGACGTTTTCCTCCAAGTGCGCGACGGTGGTGGTGCCGGGAATCGGCACCACCACGGGTGAGCGGTGCAGCAACCAGGCCAGGCTGACCTGGGCCTGGGTCACGCCCAGTTCCTTGGCGATCCTGGCCAGCGTGCCGTCCGCGCGGGCGAGTTCGCCGCGGGCGACGGGCAACCACGGAATGAACCCGATGTTCTCCCGCTCGCAGTAGTCCAGCACCGCCTCGTGCCGACGATCGGTGACGTTGTATAGGTTCTGCACGCTGACCACGTCGATGTCCCTGCGGGCGTGCTCGATCTGCTCGACGGTCACCTCGGACAGCCCGATGTGCCGGATCTTGCCCTCGTCCTGGAGTTGTTTGAGGGCGCCGAACTGGTCCTCTGTGGGCACCTTCGGATCGATGCGGTGCAACTGGAAGAGGTCGATCCGCTCGAGGCGGAGCCTACGCAGGCTCAGCTCGGCCTGCTGGCGCAGGTATTCCGGTCGGCCGAGCGGCACCCATTCGCGCGGACTCGGCCTGCTCTGCCCGGCTTTGGTGCCGACGACCAGCCCGTCCGGGTAAGGGTAGAGCGTCTCGGCGAGCAGTTCCTCGTTGGTGCCGGGCCCGTAGGAATCGGCGGTGTCGATGAAATCGACACCGAGTTCGATGGTCCGCCTGACCACCCCGATCGCCCTTTCCCGGTCGACCGGGGGTCCCCAGTTGAATTTTCCGGTCAGCCGCATCGCGCCGAAACCGAGGCGGTGCACGCGCAGGTCACCGCCGAAGGCGAAGGTGTCCGTGATCGACATTGCTCTGATTCTCCTCGGATGACATAGCCGGTGGTCGGCAGGACGGTACCGCGTCGATCGCCGTACTGCGGATACGACAGAAGGACGTTGCCGTGAAACCTTGCCCCGGCAAATCAGATCTTGACCTCGATCAGCCATTCCGGATGCCGGCCCGACACGCCACGCACCACATCCGCGTAGTCCCGTTCCAGCCGCGCGGCGACCGACCCTATCGTACCGTCGCCGACCACGAGGCCGTCCACCTCGGCGACCGGCAGGATCTCCCATGCGGTGCCCAGATAGAATATCTCGTCGGCGAGGTAGAGCTCGCTGCGGTCCACCTCGCGTTCCTCCACCGGGACACCTGCCTCACGCAGCAGGGTCAGCGCGGTGTCCCGGGTGATGCTTTCCAGCACCCCGCTGGTCAACGAGGGGGTGGCCAGCACGCCGTCGCGCACCAGCGCGATGCACGCGCCCGGCCCCTCGCTGATCTTGTGCCGCTCGTTGAGCAGGATCGGCCAGTCGTGGCCGTTGTTGCGCGCTTCGAGGACGGCGAGCCGGCCGTTATGGTAGTTGGAGAACGCCTTGACCCTAGGCGGCATGCAGGCGTCGCCGACCCGCAGCCAGGAGCTCACCGCCGCCCGGCAGGCGCGCGGGGTGAACAGGTGACTGGTGAACGGCCAACTGTCCACCACCATGTCGCACCGCACGTCGGCCGGCACCATCTGCTCGTGGATCACCCCGGCCGGAAATGCCCACGGCCGCAGGTAGGTGTCCTGACGATAACCGTTGGCCTGCAACAGATCCAACGCCGCGGCACGCATCTCGTCGAGCACGAATGGCAGGTGGAGGCGGCAGATCCGGGCCGAGGAGTACAGCCGCTTGAGGTGCTCGTCGAGGCGGAAGGCCAGCAACCGGTCACCGTCCTCGGCGAGGTAGGCCTTGATGCCCTCGAACACCGCGGCGACCGAGGCGTGGCCGACCGCGTTCACGTGCACCGTCGCCTGCGCCCAGGGGAGCAGTTCTCCGTTGCGCCAGATCCACTCCGGGTGCCCGCCGGTGCCGGCGGCCAGTGCGGTCATCGCTGGCCGGATCGTGGCCGGGGCGTTGTCGGTCATCGTAGGATCGCGTCCTTCGGATGGAGAATGGCGTTATCCAGCGGGAACCGGTCGAGACCGTCGAGCACCTGGTCGGCGGCGGCCAGGTCGGCGTAGCTGCCGATCGCGCTCGGCACGCCGACGCAGCACAACCCGGCGTCGAGCGCCGCGGCCACCCCGGACGGCGAGTCCTCGAAGGCCACCGTGCTCGCCGCCGCCGCGCCTGCCCTGCGCAACGCCAGCAGGTAGAGGTCGGGCGCGGGCTTGTGTCGGGGGGTGTCGTCGCCGGTCACCATGAATGACAACCGGGCCCGGACCCCGAGCCGGTACAGGTGCGGGCCAACCCAGGCCGAGCCGGAACTGGACACCACCGCGACCGGCACGCCGTGCCGGTTGGCCTGCGCGATCAGCTCGTCGACCCCCGGCCGCAGCGGTTCGGCATCGGCCAACTCCTGCTTGCGGTTACGCCGCCAGACCAGCTCCGCGTTGGTCAGTGGGCTGCCCCGCCGCTCGCCGAGGTCGGCGGCGGCGACCCGCTCGCCCACCGAGCGACCGACCATCCGCTGCCACACCTCGCCCGGCAGCTCGAACCCGTTGCGGGCGTACAAATCTCGCCAGGATCGCTGGGCGGCCCGCTCAGTGTCGCAGACCAGTCCGTCGAAATCGAGGAAAACCGCATCCGGCAACATCGCTCAGACCCCCGTCGCGACCGCAGCAGGCCGCACGGCGCGCAGCGGCCCGAGCACTCGCTGCAGGTAATCGTTGCTGAACATGCCGGTGGGGTCCAGCGCGGCGCGGGTACGGTGGAACCGCTCCCACTCCGGATACCGCGGCGCCAGAATCTCCTCGGTCGCAGTGTGCGCCTTGCCCCAGTGCGGTCGGGCGTCGAACTCGCGCAGCACGTGCTCGGCCGAGCGGAACACCTCCAGATAGCCTGCCGTGCGGGGCACGGTCAGGTTGAGATATCCGGTCTGCCGGCCGTAGCTCATGCTCAGCAGGGTGTCGTCGGCGGCGCCGACCCGGCCGAGCACCGAATACGGCGAGTACAGCCCGTACCGGCGGATCGTGCCGGCCAGCGCGCGCATGGCGGGCGCCAGCTTCTCCAGCGGCAGCGCGTGTTCCAGGGCGAGGAACCGCACCGGCTGACGGAAGCAGAACACCTCGTGGCTGGCGTCCACGTAGTCGACCGATGCGCCGTTGCCGGTCACGGCGCCGGCGAGCACCGGCGTCGGCCATGGACCGAACCGGGAGGCGATCCCGATCAGTCCACATCGGACCTCGTCGAGGGTCCGCGCGTGCCGGTGGCGGCGCACTGCCGGACCAGCCGGCTCGTCAGTGACCTGGCACGTCCTGGTGGCAACGCGATCGCTCCATGGTAGCCAGTTGAACGCAACGTGATCGGCGCTCGCCGCCCACTCAGGCAGCCGTTCCAGTAATGCGGCCAACGGTTCGGTGCGATTCGTCACGCGCAGGTTGAACTTGGGCACGCAGCGCAGGGTGACCGCGGTGATGATGCCGAGCGAGCCGAGCGCGGTGCGCGCGCAGCGCAACAACTCCGGCTCGGTCTCGGCGTCGTAGCCGCGTACCTGCCCGTCCGCGGTGACCAACCGGAGTTCGCTAACCAGGCTGGCGAACGGCTGGTGGCCGAGTCCGGTGCCGTGATTGCCGGTGGAGATGGCGCCCGCGATCGTCTGGTCGGCTAGCGTGCCCAGGTTGGGCAGCGCGAGACCAACCCGGTCTAGCGCGGTGTTCACCTCGCGCAGCGTCGTGCCGGCCAGCGCGGTGACCGAGCATCGGGCCGTGTCGATGGCGAGCACCCCGGTCAGCCAGGACAGGTCAAGCAGGAGGTCATGGGTGCAGGCCAAGGAGTTGAACGAGTGCCCGGTGCCGGCGGCGCGCACGGTGAGGCCACGCTCGCTGGCCAGCTGGACGGCCTCGACCACCTCAGACTCGCTGCCCGGCTGGAGCAACCGGCCGGGCACGCAACGCACCGTGCCCGCCCAGGTCCGCCACGCCATGCCGGCCCGACTGGCCGGAAGTGCTCGCTTCATCAACGCCTCATTCTTTCTGGACGGCGATTCCTAGGCGGGACTGACGCAGGCGACGGATCGGTCCGCACCAGCTTCGCGCAGAACGCGCGCACCGCGTCCGCCCAGTGCGGCAGCACGAAACCGAGTCCCGCCAACAGCTCCGTGTTCAACGAGGAGTTCTTCGGCCGACCGCCGAGGAAACCGCAACCGGCCATGGTGATCGCTTTCGGCGGCAGCAGCGCTGTGCCGTCCGGGACGAGCGTGCGCAGTGCGTCCACCACGACCTCGCCCACCTGATGCCAGCTCGCGGTGCCCGAGTTGACCACGTGCACGGTCGGCGGCAGCGGACCCGGCCGGGTCAGCAGGTGCACGATCGCCCTTGCCACGTCGTCGGTGTAGGTCGGGCAACTGAACTGGTCATGGATTAACCCGCTGCGCTCGCCGCGAAACGCCCGCAGCACCAGCGCGAGCACGTTGTCGGTGCGCTCGTCCTGACCGCCGAACAGCCACGAGGTGCGGACCGTCAGATGATCGGGCAGGATCGCGACGATCCGCTCGCCGGCGAGCTTGGTCAACCCGTAGACGCTCAACGGATTCGGCATGTCCACCTCCCGGTATCCACCGATCGGCGGCATACTGCCGTCGAACACGTAGTCGCTGGAGATGTAAACCAGCTTAGCTTCGTGCTGGAGGCAGGCGCGCACAATGTTGCGCGTGCCCTCGATGTTCACTCGTAGGGCGAGTTTTGGGTCCGCCTCGCAGGCGTCCACGATCGTGTGCGCCGCAGTGTGGATCACCACGTCTGGCGCGAAGTCATCGGTCGAGCGGCGCACCGAGTCGGCGTCCGCGATGTCGAAGTCCATAATGGACACACCGTGTACCGGCCAGTGGGCGGTACACTCGTCGGCGGCCAGCGCGGCGATCAGCGCCGTGCCGAGCATGCCGTCCGCCCCGGTCAGATAAATCCGCATTGTCGCATGCCTCACAGGTGACCGAACTCGGCGAGCAGTTCGCCGACCGTGGCGCCGGAATTGATCTTCTCGCGGATCACCTTTTCCTTGTCGATCTGGATCCGGGTGCCGACCAGCACGTCCTCCGCGCTCGCCGCGGGAACAATGGCGATGCCGTTCTCGTCCGCGACCACGATGTCGCCCGGCTCGATAACCTGGCCGCCGATCACCACCGGGACGTTCACCTGCACCGGCTCGGTGCGGTCGTGCACGGCGGTCGGCGACGGTCGCGGCACCGTGCTGCGGTACCAGACCGGGAAGTCCAGGTCGCGGATCTCGTCGACGTCGCGGATCGCGCCGTCCACGATGCCGGCCGCGGTGCCGGCCTTCTGCGAAAGGGTAGACATCAGCCCACCCCACATCGCGGTGGTCGCGGTTTCATGACAGGCCAGCACGATCACGTCACCGGGATTGGCCCTTGCCAGCACCGGCATGCAGTCCACCAGGTCGTCGATGGCCAGGTTTACGGTCAGCGCAGGGCCGGCCACCCGCTGGGCGGGCTTGATCGGCAGCAACCCACCAATCGCGCCGACTCGCCTCCGCGCGTCGGTGACCAGGCAGCTTGGGCTGTATTCGGTCAGCACATCGATGAATGCGTCCACGATCGCCTGCGGCGGCCGGACGAGATCGTTGTACACGGTCTCCACGGATGATCCTCCTGTTTTCCAGCGGAACGAACGGAACTGGCCTCAGACCGGGCTGCCCACCCCGGCCGCCACGGGGCTGCCGGCGGCGGCCAGCGGCACGGCCTCGACGTCATTGCCGATCACCTCAGCTAGCTTGTCCGCGCTCAGCCCGTGCGCGGCCAGCGTCTCCGCCGGGTTGCCACAGCGCGGAATCTCGGTGAGGCCAATGCCGCGGAATTCGGGAACCCGTTGCGCGCCAACGGACTGCATCAGGGACCTGGCGACCATGTCGGCCTGGCCGCCGTGCGTGTAGTGGTTTTCCACCACGTAGAGCCGTTCGCAGCGTCCGGCCAGTTGGGCCAGCCACTCGGCGTCCACCCGGTTGAGCCAGGGCAGGTTCACCACGGTGAGCTCGATGCCGTGGCCGGCAAGGAGGTCCGCAGCGCGCAGCAGTTCGGCCAGCACGATCGGGCCGGAGCCGATCGCGACGACCGGGCCACCGACACGGACCACCTGGCCCCAGCCGAGCACCAGCGGCTCACTCGGCAGGTCGGCCACCTCGGCCGATACAGGCGCACTGACCAACCGCAGGTACACGCTCTCCGGAGCGGTCAGGCAGAAGTCGACCGCCGAGCGCAGTTGCGCCGGGTTGGCCGGTTCGAGCACGACAAGACCGGGCACGCCACCCAGCGCACTGACGTCCCGCACCGCCTGATGGGAGTGCCCGGGCGTGGCCGGCAGCAGGCCGGACAACGACCCGACGTAGACGATCCGCCGCTGTTCGGTCGCGTTGTTGTAAATCTGCTCGTTCGGCCGCGCATGCAGGAAGCAGGAGAACGAGTGCACGAACGGCAGCAGCCCGCGCGCAGCAAGGCCGCCTGCCATGGAAACCATGTCCTGCTCGGCGATGCCACATTCCACGAAGCGCTCCGGATAGGTTCGCGAGAACAGGATCAGGCCGGTGTCCAGCACCAGATCCGCGTCCAGCGCGACGATCCGCTTGTCGGTCGCGGCGCGTTCCACGAGGGCCTGCCCGTAGACATCAGGCAGTCGCGCGCCGGTGGCTTTCGCGGCCGGCTCGACCTCGACGGTGACCGGTGCTAGCGGCTCGAGGCCGTACCGGGCCAGCAGGTCGTCGGCCACCGAGACCAGTTCCGCGCTCGCCGTCAGATAGTCCTCGGTGGACGGTGCGCCGCTGTGGTATTGGTAGCGCCATTCGCCTTCCGGCATCGAGGTCGATGCGAAGGTCACCGAGCCGCCGCCCTTCACGGTGTCCGCTATGATCACCAATGGCTGGTCGGGAAACCGGCCTGCGCGGTAGGCGAACGCGGCGTCGAGCTGTCGGTAGTCGTGCCCGTCGCAGCGCAGCACACCCCAGCCGAAATTGGTGAACTTCCGTTCCAGGTCACCGAGATCGCTGACATCGCGCACCCAGGTGTCGGACTGGATCTTGTTGTGGTCGACGATCACGGTCAGCTCGCCCATCGCGTGGTGCGCCGCGCCGGCCAGCGCTTCCCAGTTCTGGCCCTCCTGCAACTCGCCGTCCCCGGTCAGCACGAAGATCCGCTGCTCGCGGCCAGCCAGCCGGTTGCCGAGCACGACGCCCTTTGCCTTGGAGATGCCCATCCCGAGCGAACCGGTGTTGAACGGCATGTGCGGGGTGTGAATGTCCGGATGGCCGGGCAGACCGTCGATCCGGCGCAGCTTGTGCACCAGATCCTGGTCCAACTGGCCGAGACCGATCAGCGCGGCGTACAGCCCTGGCGCATCGTGGCCCTTGGAGGAGAAGTACACGTCGCCGTGCTCGGTGAACGGCTCGCGCATCTCGGCGAGGAACAGCCAACTGAGGATGTCCGCCGCACTGAAGCTGGAGCCGAGGTGACCAGAACCGGCCCGCTGGATCATGTAGAGCGTGTTGATCCGGGACAGCGTGCCGAACGCCTGCGCCCGGTGGTGAACGTCGTAGATACCCGTGAGCACACGGGAGAACTCGCTGTTGGGTAGCCAGATCAGGGGCACTCGCATGGTTCCTCCGCGAAGGTGTCGCCTACCAGCAGACATATCCGCCATCGACGAGCAGTTCGGTTCCGGTCACGTAGCCGCTCAGCTCGGAGGCCAGGAACAGCAACGGTCCGGTCAGGTCGGGGTGGTGCGCCATCCGGCGCAAGGGGACGCGGGCGCAGAACTTCCTCTGGAAGTCCTCGTCCTGGTTGCCGAGCACACCGCCGGGCGACAGCGTGTTCACCCGGACCCCGGCCGGCCCCCACAGTGCAGCCAGGTACCGGCTCAGCGCCGCGACTCCTGCCTTGGACATGCCGTAGGAGGGCGGCTTGAGGAACGGCGGGTCGACCGGCAGGTGCTCGTAGAGCCGCGGATCGGGCGCCATCGTGCCGTACAACGAACCGATGTTGATCACCGAGCCGCGGCCCCTGCGAGCCATTTCGGCGCCAAGCACCTGGCAGCAGCGCAGGGTACCCTGCGCATTCACCGCGAGCACCTGCGCGGACACCTCGTCCGGGATGTCGCCGAACTGCCAGCTCCCACCGTCGGCAACCGGCGGGGAGTCCACCCCCGCGTTGTTGACCAGCACGGTGGGCGCACCCGGCCCGGCGAGGCATGCCTCCAGCGCATCGACGAGGCTGGCCCGGTCGGTGATGTCGGCTCGCCGCAGTATGAATCGGTCGCCTCCGAGCCGTGACAGGACGTCCCGCAACGCCGGGGAAGCCTCGTCGCGGATGTCCAGGCCAACGACCTGGGCCCCCGCGCCGAGCAGGGCTTCCGTCCACACCGCCCCGAGTCGCCCCAGGACCCCCGTCACGACTGCGATATCGCCGGAGAGGTCAATCCTCACCGCAGGTGGTCCGTCCTGAGGTCGGCGTCCGTGGCAAGCGGCTTGCTCAGCGCCCGGCCGATCACCTGCGGCAGCAGGTAGGGCCGCATGCCGTCGCCCGGCGACTTGATCGCGATGTCGGTCTCCGTGATCAAATGCCCGGCTGGCAGGTCGCGGGCGGCCACCAGCTTCTTGGCCATCTTGCGCAGGGCGGGCACCTCCGATGCCATGGTCTGTTTGGTTGTGTTGCCCAGCGACTGCTTGGTCCGCCGCAGCCCGTCAACCAGCTCGGTCAGGTCGGCCGGCTCCAGCGAGAAGTGGTGGTCACTGCCCGGCCGGGCGCAGTCGAGGGTGAAGTGCTTCTCTATGATCCGGGCGCCCATCGCGTAGGCGACCCAGCTCAGCTCAGGACCGGCGTCGTGGCCGGAGAAGCCGATCACGACACCGGGGAACTCCTCGCGGTAGGTGCTGATCACCGACAGGTGCAGATCGTCCGGCGCGGCCGGGTACACCGCGGTGCACTGCAGGATGGCCAGGTTGGGGTTGATCGGCAGCACCGTGTCACAGGCTCGGCGCACGTCATCCATGTTCGCGCCACCGGTGCTCACGATCAGCGGTTTGCCGGTCTTCGCGGTGTAGCTCAGCAACGGCGTGTTGGTCAGGTCCGCGGAAGCGATCTTGATCGCCGGCAAGTCGAGATCGACCAGGAAATCGACGCTCGCGAAGTCGAATGCGGTCGACACGAAGTCGATTCTCAGTTCCGCGGCCAACTTGACCAGGTAGATGTACTCGTCCCGACCGAACTCCAGCGCCTCGCGGTGCTGCCCGTAGGTGGGGCCGTAGCTGTTGCGCCCGGTGTACGGCTCGTCGTACATGGCCTTGGTGTACAAGGACTTGTTGTCGCGCTTCTGCAGCTTGGCGGCGTGCGCGCCGGCCGCGGCGGCCTGCCGGAAGAGCTCCTCGGCCTTCGCCAGGTCACCCTCGTGGTTGTGACCGATCTCCGCGATCACATAGGCGTCGGTTTCATCGGAAATCGAGCGATCTGCGATGATCAGTTCTCGTGAACTCATCGGTTCTCCCCACAATAGCATGTTGACGAGGATGAAGTCTCCGGGATCGAACTCTGTCGTGGCCTCGCTGGCTCGTAGTGCTTCGGCAGGAGGGTGTCCACGGGCGCCGCGGTGGAGAAGTCAGTACGTTTGGTGGAGAAGTCAGAAGATTCCATGTTCGCTCCAAGGTTGTAGCCTCGTGTGGACTCCCTCGTCGGCAGCGAAGTGTCGTGTGGACATAGAGCGTCGTTGGGGCGGTGCTGATACAGCCTGTTGAGTTCAAACTCTGTCGACTGGGCTTCACCTGGGGTTACGTCCGGCCGGTCGGCTCGGCGCCCGGATGGACGTCGAGGTATGGATATACGGGCATAATTCCCCTGTCAACACATTTCTCGCCGCAGGATCGTTAAGCACCGCTTCACATTCTCGCCGCAGGATCGTTAAGCACCGCCTTACAGAACAGTTCAATGATGGTTTACAGACGGGTCCGCAGGACGCCGTGACGTTCGGAGCTCGCGAAACTACAGAGTGACCAGGAACGGCCCACACAATAAAGTTGACCCGAACGCCCCTCGTACCCAATACTCGTGTACTGACGGGTCGCGGTCGGCGATCACCGCGTGATCACTGGGAGCGGGTGGGGTCGAGTGCCAGCTTACGCGCCGATCGAATTAACGTCTCCATCAGTGGACGTAGTTCACATTCACGCGGCGTGTGTGCTGAGACATTAGACATTCGACAAGACACCAGTAAGGGAATGTGAACAATGGGCATCCTGATCGTGCACAAGACGAACCTGAGCCGGCGCAGGCACCTCGCGCGATCCCGTGACTACGCGCGCAAGCACGGCGAGCGGCTACTGATGATCATGAAGGATGCCACCTGGGAAACAGACTATGTGGACCGGATCGTCGCCGCAGACACCACCAGCATCAAGGACACCGTCGAGGCGGCCCGCCAGTTGGTGGCGACCGAGCAGGAGCCCATCCGCGCGGTGCTCACCTTCGCCGAGGCGAGCGTGCCCGCGGTCGCCGAGATCGCCGCCGAACTCGACCTGCCCGCGGTCAGCACCCACACCGCCTACATCGCACGGGACAAGTACGCCATGCGGATGGCGCTTGCGGACAACGACATCGTGAGCCAGCCCAGGTTTGGGCTGGCCAAGACCCTTGCCGAGGCCCGGGCGCAGGCCGACTGGATCGGCTACCCGCTGGTCCTCAAGCCGATCATCGGCACCGGCAGCATGTATGTGCGCAGTGTTGACGACGACTCGGAACTCGCGACGCATTTCGAGTTTATTCGCCGGGGAGGCTGGGACGGGTTCGACTACGACCCGCTGCACCACAAGGCACGGGACCGCTACGATGGCGCCCTGCTGCTCGAGGAGTTCGTCGCAGGCCCGGAGATCAGCGTGGAATCGCTGGTGGTACGCGGCACAACACACAGCATTCTGATCCACGACAAGCCGCTGCCCACCGGCCCGACCTTCGAGGAGGTTTATGCGTGTACGCCGACCCGGCTGCCGGCGGACACCGTGGACCGGCTGTACGAGACCACTGCCGCGGTGCACCAGGCGATGGGCATCGAGATCGGCGGCACGCACGTGGAATACCGGCTGCGCAATGGCACCGAGCCGGTGGTGCTGGAGGCGGCGGCCCGGATGGGCGGCGGGCCAATCTACCGCTCTGTGCTGCTGAGCACCGGAGTCGACATGGTGGAAGCCATCCTGGACATGGCGATGGGCCGCGAGCCGGTGATCCGGCCGAGGGAAAGGCCGGTGGCCATCGGTTTCCGCAACATCTTTCCGGACCGGGCCGGGGTGCTGACCGCGGTGCACGGCGTCGCGGCGGCCGAGGTCGATCCTCGGGTGGACGAGATCGAGATCTACCGTCGGGTCGGTGACCGGCTGAAGGTGCCGCCGCAGACCTTCCAGGGGCACGGCCACCTGATCTTCTCGGCGCCCGAGCAGGACCGGTTGGACGAGGTGTTCGACGAGCTGCGCAAGATCGTCCGCCTGGAGACCAGCCAGGAACCAGTGTCATGACCAGCAGCGCCGTATCCGCCGATCCGCAGGCCGCGGGGAGGACAGCCATGTTTCGAGTAGCCGTGATCGGCGGGCAGCCGCACGCCGTACGCGCCGCCAAGGAGCACGACATTGAAGTGGTCCTCGTGCACGAGGAGGGCCGCTACGAGGACACCTTCACCGAGTACTGCGGGCGTATCATGCACGCGCCGATCACCGACAGCGATGCGATTTTGGCCGCGCTGCGCCCGCTGCACGAGCAGCGCCCGTTCGACCGAGTGCTGTCCACCAGCGAGGACGGCGCCGCAGCCACAGGGTATGTGGTGGAGGCGCTGGGCCTGCCCGGCAATCCGGCGCGCACCTCAGAGCTGCTGAAGAATAAGGTGTTGACGCGCAAAACATTGGCGGACAACGGATTCGACCCGGTGCGCTACCAACTGGTGCGGGACGAGGCTGAGCTGCAGGCGTTCCACGAATCGGTCGGCGAACGGATCGTGGTCAAACCGGTAGACGGGGTAGCCAGCGCGAACGTGCACGTGGTGACCGGGCCCGCGGAGGCAGCCGTCGCGTGGCGCAAACTGACCGAGGCCGGCTGCCGGGAAGCCCTCGCCGAGGAGTACCTGGACGGCCCGGCGATCAGCGTGGAGTCCTTCTCCTCGGCCGGCCGGCACCTGCCGATCGCGATCACCGAGTACCAGCTCAACGAGCACTTCGTTGAGGTGGGCATCAGCGTGCCCAGCCGGGTCGCGGTACCGTGGCAGCGTGAGCTGCGTGAGCTGACCGTGCGGTTGCTGGACGCCGTCGGCCTCGTTGACGGGCCGTCGCACACCGAGTTCGTACTCACCCGCAACGGACCCCGGGTGCTTGAGTCGCACAACCGGCTAGCCGGTGGCGGCGTGCCGGAGCTGGTGTGCCGCGCCTACGGTGTGAGCCTTTCCGAACTGTTCCTCACCGTTCCACTCGGCCTTGCCAAGCTGCCTGACGAGGCGCCTGCGCCGACCGGCGGCGCGGCGATCAAGTTCTTCGAGCCGGAGCCGGGCGTGGTCACCGGATTCGACGGCCTGGACGAGCTGGACGCGCCGCTGCTGCGGCTGGCACCCGGCGTGCGCATCCCCGGCATTCCCCGGCTGCGCGAACTGGAGGACGCCGAGGTCGGCGTGCTGATCCAGGTCAACGAGGGAGACGAGATCCCGGTGATCCGCGCGGGTTGGGACCGCCGGATGGGCTACGTCATCGTCACCGGCCGGGACGGCGACGACGCTGTCACCCGGGCCGCCGACACCGCGCGACGGGTGCGATTCCGCCGCGCCTGACCGCCCGACCCACACGCCCCAACCCACACGCCCCAACCTGCAAGCCACCAGCCGCAAGCCACCAGCCCGCGCGCACCCGAAAGGAACATGCCGATGTCGACCGTCCCACCCGCGCCGGAGAACGCCCTGCTGGACACGGCAACCAAGCAGTTTCGCGTGGTGATCCTCGGCGTGGCGGCCAGCGACGCGCACGCCGTCGCCAACCACCTGATCGCGTACCTCCTGCGCACCCGCGGCTTCGAGGTGGTCAACCTGGGCACCTGCACGCCAATCTCCGAGTTCTGCGCGGCGCTGGCCGAACATCCGCAGGCGGAGGCGGTCCTCATCGGTTCGCTCAACGGGCACGCCACGGACGATCTCGCCGAGTTGCCGCGGGCCCGCGCCGCCGGCCTGCTCGACCGTCCGGTGATCGTGGGCGGCAACCTTTCGGTGGGCAGCCACAAGACGGGCGTGGAGGCCGAGCGGTTGCGCGCACTGGGCGTCGACCACGTGCTCGACGACCCGGCCGAGCTGCCGGAGCTGCTGGATTGGTTGCGCGCCAACCGATCGGCGCAGGAGGAGCGGTGCGGGGCGACCGACGCAGGCTTGCCGAGCACCGCGTCGTGACCGAGACCGACGCGTGTGTCACGCCGTCCCTGCCCGATCAGCGCGACACCATCGACTACATCCGCTCGCTGAGCAAACCGACCGTCGCTGAGGTCTTGCGGGTGGCGGCCGTGCAAGGGCAGGTCGCCATCCAGCCGAGGTGCGGGGTCGGCGGGCACGACGAGATGATCGCGCTGCTGGTCGCGCTGGAGACCGGCGCGCGGCCGGACGTGCTCACCCTCACCATCGACTCGCACACCCGGCTGAATCATTTCGACCGAGCCAGCCAGGTGCTGGCTTCCGCGCCGGCCAACCTGAACGGTTATCCCCTGGTCAGCCACGGCTGGCAGCGTGGCAGGGAGATCAACCACCAGGTGGGCGTGCCGATCGAGGTGCGGCACGGCTCTCCCCGGCCGCAGGCCCTGTTCGAGGTCAGCCTTTCCGCCGGGTTCACCTCCTTCGAAGGCGGCGGGATTTCTTACAATATCCCGTATTCCAAGAACGTGCCGCTAGCCGAATCGCTGGCCGCCTACCGGTACGTCGACGCGCGCTGCGGCGAACTTGCGCGGGCCGGCATCATCGTGGACCGCGAACTGTTCGGCACCCTGACCGCGGTGCTGGTGCCGCCGTCGATCGGCCTGGCGATCAGCGTGATCGAGGCGGTCTCCGCGGCCCAGCACGGGGTGCGCTGCATCTCAGTCTCCTACCCGCAGGGCGGTAACCTGACCCAGGATATTGCCGCGTTGCGGGCCGTGCCCGCGCTCGCCGCCAAGTACCTGCCGCCCGATGTCGAGGTCTACCCGGTGCTGCACGAGTTCATGGGTGTGTTCCCGCGCAGCCGGGTGCGTGCCGAGCAACTCATCTTCTACGGTGCCCTGGTTGCCCGGCTGGGCGGCGCGGCGAAGCTGATCACCAAGACCTGCCAGGAAGCCTACGGAATTCCGGACGCCGAGTCGAACGCGTCCGCGATGCGGCTGGCCAGGCTCGCAAACTCCACCCTGCTCGATTTCGTGACGGTGCCGCAGGACGCGGTTGCCGAGGAGCAACACTGGATCGAGCGCGAGGTCGCCGACCTGGTGGAACCGATCGTGCAGACCGACGACCTAGACCGGGCGGTGGTCGCCGCCTTCCGGCGCGGCAGCCTCGACGTGCCGTTCAGCGCCAGCGTGCACGCGCACTCCGCGGTGCTCCCCCGCCGGGACGCCACCGGCGCGATCCGCTACTTCGACCTCGGCGGCCTGCCGTTCGGCGCCACGATCCGGCGGCGCAACGAGCAACTGCTCGCGCACTGCCGAGACGCCGATCCCGGCGGCTTGGTGCAGGGCCTGACCGCGGACATCAACTACTTCCTCGAAGCGCCCGAGGAAAGCGACTTCGACTTCGTCTCCTCCCCGGTCACCGTGGCCGGCCGGCAACGCGCCGACCGGCCGTAGCGGCCGCTAGTGTCACAAAATCTGTAGTCCTTTACGCTCCGCGGGTCAGAAACCGGCTCTGACCTGCACAGATGCAGGTGCTGCACCTAAATCAGATCAGATTTAGCGACACTAGTCGGTGGCGGCCGCCGGGAGATTCCGCATGCGGCGCAACGGTGAGAGGAACGTGGGTAGCCAGCCGATCGCGACCCCACTGACGCCGACCCACAACGCGGCTCTGCTGCCGGCGTACTGACCGATCACCCCGCCGGCCATGGAACCGAGCGCCACCGAGCCGAGCAGCAGAAACTGCATGGTGGCGTTCATTCGGCCCAGCAACCGGTTCGTGGTGATGCGCTGTCGGAAACTGACCTGGATCACGTTGTCGGACATAGTCTTGAAGGTCATCAATAGATAGCCGAACCCGGCAAGGTAGAGCCAGAAACCTCGCTGCGCCAACGGAATCAGGAAATACGTCGGCGCGACCACAGCCGCGGTGATCCACAGCGTCTGTCCGTAACCGAGCCAGCGGGCGAGCCGGGGCGCGGTGAGCGTGCCCAGCAGGGCGCCGACCCCGCCGATGGCGAGGAAGAACCCGATGGCCCCCGCTGACAATCCCAACTGGCGAGCGAACAACACCGGCAGCATCACCATGATCATGCTGATGAAGAAGTTCACGATCGAACCGGACAGCGCGATCGCCCGCAACCGCGCGTCGCCGAGCACGTAGCCGAGTCCCTCGATCGTCTCGCGCGCCAGGTGTGCGTCGGTGCGGCGCGGGTGCGGCGCGGGCTCGCGCTTGCGGATCAACCCGATGCAGATCGCTGACCACAGATAGCTGAACGCGTCGAGTATGATCGCCATCGGCGCGCTGAGCAGGCCGACCAGGGAACCACCGATGCCGCGGCCGAGAATCCGGGAGGCAGCGTCCACACCGGACAGTTTCGCGTTGCCGTCCACCAGGTTGTCCCTGCCGTCGACCAGGTGCGGCAGGTAGCTCTGCGCGGCCACGTCGAAGAAGACGGTGCCCGCCCCGGCCACCACAGCGACTATGTAGAGTTGGTACATGGTCAGCATGCCGAGCCACCAAGCCAGCGGAACCGACCCGAACAGCAGGAACCGCGCGAGATCGGCGGAAACCATGATTCTCCGCCGCCGCATCCGGTCCACCCACACGCCCGCGGGCAGCCCGATCACCAGTGGTGCGACCGTGCCAGCCGCGCCGAGCAGACCGACCTGGGCGGCCGGCGCCTGCAGCGCGAGCACCGCGACCAGCGGCACCGCGATGTAGCTGATCTGGCTGCCGAACTTGCTCACCGCGGCGCCGACAAACATCATCCGGAAATCGCGGATACGGAAGACCGAGGTCACCCGGCCAGAGCCCGAAGTGGACTCGACAACGGTAGGATTAGCTGCGGTGGGACTGGCTAAGGTGCCGGCAGTTGCGTCGGCTGGGGTACCGCGCTCCTGTGGGGAGGTCACTGACATCTCAACACTTTCCGGTAATGGTGGCGGAGCTAACCGTGGTCGAGCCGGCGCGACACGCTGACGCGAGGCGTGCTGCGCCGACGGTCAGTCCCGCTCGCGTGGAAACGAGAAGACACCGGTGGTGCGGGGCGGCGGATAGGCGGACTGGCCGATGATCGAACCGGCGCCATACCGAATCGAGCGAATGTGCGAGGAACCGGCGTAGCCCTCCTCGGTGAGGAAGAAACTCCACGCGGCGATCCAGTTGTCGACCTCACCGGTTTCCGGATCGCAGACCGGTTCCGGCTGCGGATCGACCTTCTGCTGGACGATGTACGCCTGGTCGGCGCAGGACACCAGGGCATGCGACCACTCGCGGTCCGTCGACTCCCAGCCGACCACCGTGCCGACCCCGCCGAAACCAGCACGTGGCTTGAGGATCAGCCGATCCCGGTTGGCCCGGCAGTAGTCGAGCAGGTCGACGGTTTCGTCGTTCATCTGGGTCGGACCGCTGACCAGTGCGCGCGTCCAGGGCAGCACCCGGTCGATCAGCGCCAGTTCCGCCGCGGAGAACACCGCGCGGGAGCACGGGTCGGACAGGAAGGCCAGCGCGCCCTTGTTGGCGAAAAGCCCGCTGTCCATCCCGGTGTAGAGCACCGTCGTGCCGGCGTCGTGGGCCCGCAGGAACGGCTCCAGAACGGCCTCCCCGTTGGGATCGGCGCAAATCTGATCCACCGAGAAGTAACGCAGCACCATGTCGATCGGCGTGCCGTCCAGATGGATCTTGCCGTTGCGGTTGGTCACGTCCTGCGCTTCGCCGAGCCGCACGTCGAGACCGGCGAATTTCATCACCTCCTGGAACGCGGTGGCTAGGTTTCCGTACTTGGCCAACCCGCCGGGGCCCTCCAGCATCGCGACCACCGGTTCTCGGTCGCCGGACACCGGCGCCACGATCGTGCGCAGTGCGTTGGCCACCTCGACGCCGGTGTCCATGAAACTGAGTCGGTGTTCCTCGGCGAAACTGCGGAATTCGTCGACGCCGAGCAGCGCATGATTCATCACCGCCCGGTCCGCGCCGCCGAGTTCGCTGCCGATGTTGAACTCCAGCAGTCTGAACGAATGGGCGTCCCGGTAGACGTCCGCCCTGCCGTACCGGGCCGGGCGACCGGTCGAGCCACGGCACATCAGTGCGGCCCGCCGGTCATCGATGCCCAACGCGGCGCAGTAGCGGCGAAGGTCGCCGTCGAACAGTCGCTGCGGCACCGAAACTAGCAGGTCGAAGAACTCCATCAGGTCGTCGGCGAACTCGCGCAGGTCGGATTCGGCGATGAACCACGGCCGGGCCGCGAGCCGGCTACCGTAGGCGCCGAGGAACGCGTCCGGGAACTTCGCCTGCCGCACCGCTGTCCGAAGTGGACTGTTCTCGGCCAGGCATTCCTCGATATATCTTTCCGTGACGTAATTGACCACGGTTGACCATTCCCTCCAGATGTCCGCAGCCGCTCGACGGTGCTCCTCACGCAAGCTCGGACAGGCTCTTGAACTGCTCGTCGGACAAGATGATCCGTGCCGCGGCCACGTTCTCCTCCAGATGCGCCAGCGAACTGGTGCCGGGGATGGGCAGCACCACCGGGGAACGGCGCAGCAGCCAGGCCAGCGCCACCTGGGCCGGGGTAGCGCCGAGCTCGGCGGCCAGCTCGCCGACTGGCCCACCGGGGCGGGCATGCGCGCCTGCGTCGATGGGTAGCCACGGGATGAACGCGATGTTTTCCCGCGTGCAGTAGTCCAGCACCTCGTCGTGCCTGCGGGTAGTCAGGTTGTACAAGTTCTGAACGCTGACCACGCTCAGCACGGTGCGCGCGTAGGTGATCTGGTCCACCGTCACCTCGGACAGCCCCACATGTCGGACCTTGCCATCGTCCTGGAGTTGCTTGAGGGCGCCGAGCTGGTCGTCGAAGGGCACCTGGGGGTCGACCCGGTGCAACTGGAACAGGTCGATGCGCTCGACGCGCAGCCTGCGCAGGCTCAGTTCGGCCTGCTGGCGCAGGTATTCTGGCCGGCCGACGGGTTTCCACTCAGCCCGCGACGGCCGGCTCTGCCCGGCCTTGGTCGCGATGACAAGGCCATCGGAGTAGGGGTACAACGCCTCGGCGAGTAGCTCCTCGTTGGTGCCGGGTCCGTAAGCGTCGGCGGTGTCGATGAACGTGACACCGAGCTCGACCGCTCGGCGGACCACCTTGACGGCCTCGTCCACATCATCGGGCAGGCCCCAGTCGCCGGCACCGGTCAGCCGCATCGCGCCAAAACCAAGCCGGTGCACCGGGAGGTCACCACCCAGCAGGAAAGCCAGCTCACTACTCGTCATCAATTTCTCCTTCGCCGGGCCGATCAACGGCCCCCAGACCGCCTGCGCGCGTCGCGCGGCGAGTCGGTCTCCGTGCGCACACCATGCGGGCGGGTCCGCCGGGAATCAATCATTTCGACCCCAGCCGAATCGATCATGCGCCCGGTGCTGGGTACGATGGTCCAAGACGATCCCGACGAGGAGGGGGTATCGGTGCTCACGCTCGGTTTCTCCACTTATGACCTGGCGCACACCCGGTTCGCGTCCTCACCGCTACAGGAGGTGGTAGCCAGCATCCGGGTGCTCAAGGACCCGGCCGGCCACGCGCTGCACCTGCCCTGGGCATTGGAAACGCAGCACACGCTGGACGAGACCGGCTTTGACGTCGTCCCACTTGCCGACCTCATCCCGGTGCCGAGCTGGTACATCCCGGATTTCCTGACCCCGCCGCCGACCACCCCGCTGCCGGACTTCCAGGCCGAGCTGGCCACCTTCCGCGCCACGCCAGAGGCGCAGGTCCGCGCGGACTTGGAGCGGTTGGGCACGGACCACGCCCCTTCAGTCGCTCGGCTGCACGACGATCCGGCCGCCGGCATGGCCCGACTGGCCGAGGTGATCGAGAGCTACTGGGGACTGACCATTGCCGCGCACTGGCCGCGGATTCGCGCCGTGCTGGGGGGCGACGTGCTCTATCGCGCCCGGCGGCTGGCCGAGGGCGGCGCCGCACTGCTGTTCCAGGACCTGGCGCCGATCGTGCGCTGGCAACAGGACACCCTGCAGATCGCGCACCCGCGCTACTCGGGCAGCTACCACCTGGACGGGCAGGGCCTGCTGCTGGTGCCGTCGGTTTTCGTGTGGCCGACGGTGTTCTCCAGCACCATCCCGCCGTGGCAGCCGACGCTAACCTATCCGGCGCGCGGCGTCGCGTTGCTCTGGGAGCGGAGCCGGACGCCGACGCCGAACGCGCTGGCCGCGGTGATCGGCCGGTCACGGGCGTTGCTGCTGGTTGAGCTGGCCGGTCCGGCGTCCACCACCGAGCTGGCGCACCGCACCGGCTTGTCGGTCGGCAGCGTGTCACCGCAGCTCACCGCGCTGCGCGAGGCGGGGCTGATCACCGCGCACCGCGCCGGCCGGTACGTGCTCTACGCACGCACCACGGTGGCCGAAGCGCTGCTGGCCGCCAGCACGGACAGTCCGCCGGCATAGGGCCCACGGCGGTACCAGCCAGGTCTCGTGAGTCAGGCCACGTGAATGCCCTGGCGCGCTGGGGGCAAACATTCAGCTGGGGCTGGTGTGACGGCTGCGGTCTGTGTGCTCGGCGTGTCGGTTGTGATCTGATTGACGAGGGTGGTTGGATCTTCGGGTGCCGGTGCCGGAGGAGATGTCGCGCGAGGAGCTGATCGTGCTCGTGCGCCGCCAGGCCGGGCAGATCGCGGAGCTGATGGAGGCCAACGGGGCCCTTGCCGCCAAGCTGGCCCGGGTGGAGCATCTGCTCTAGCGTAACTCGGGGAACTCCTCGAGCCCACCGTCGAAAGATGATGATCCGGGCAAGACCCCGCCGGTGGAGAAGAAACGCAGCCGGGTGGGGCCGGCGCGGCCCAAGGGCAAGCAGCCCGGGGCGCCGGGGTCGCACCTGGGGTGGACCGAGAACCCCGATGAGCATCGGGACCGGTTCCCCGAAGGCCGGTGTGACTGCGGGGACGACCTGGCCGCGGCCCGGGATCTGGGGGTCATCGACCGCTACCAGTCCCACGAGATCCCGCAGGTCAGCGTGCGGGTCACCCAGTACGACCAGCACCAGGTGGTGTGCCGGTGCGGGACGGTGCACACCGCCGACCGGCCTGAGGGGGCCCGGTCTGGTTCGGTCGGATACGGCCCGTTATGCCGATGTCGGCATAACGGGCCTTTGGGGGTATTCAGCTGACCGGACTAGCGCAGGTCGGCGGCTCGCCAGGGTCGCGCCGCGCGTGGGCGGTCCAGGCTCGGTGGATGGCCGCCGCCTCCGGGCGGGACGGGT